>ERZ1066115.9-NODE-9-length-103270-cov-18.541229_pt1 | contig 103270 bp, 86 predicted proteins | sample MGYA00382762_ERZ1066115 | MGnify/ENA primary metagenome ERZ1066115 (study PRJEB33369, sample SAMEA5778345) | biofilm metagenome | biome: Industrial cooling water; feature: Water cooling tower basin; material: Biofilm | place: United Arab Emirates | collected... | reverse complement strand
ACAGTCAGTTGCCTCCTGACACCCATTGCGCGGGCCTCGCGCATATCCTCGAAACAGTCTAAAAAAACCACCGTACCTATTTAATTTTCTTGGTTTTTTTCTATAATAGGCGCAACTATTCAAGAAGACTCCAATGTCTGAAGAAAGCGACCTCGAGAAAACAGAAGAGCCAACAGGACGGCGAATTGAACAAGCCCGCGAAAAGGGGCAGGTTCCGCATTCCCGTGAACTGGGAACTTTTCTGGTTTTGATCACGGCCGCTGCCCTTTTTTGGGGGATGGGAGGCTGGCTGGTTGAACGCAGCGCAGCGATCGCCAGGAAAAGCTTCAACATTGAAAACAAATACATTTTTGAACCTTCCCTGATGCTTCCCAGGTTAGCCGATTTATCCATCGACACCTTGATGGCCTTCGCGCCTATCCTCGGCGTCCTGGTCCTGGCCTCGATCCTCCCACCCTTTTTCCTGAATGCTTGGGTGTTTGCCCCCAATGCATTCATGCCTGACCTCAACCGCCTCAATCCGATGACCGGAATTGGCCGGATGTTCTCCTGGAACAGTCTGATGGAACTGGCCAAGGCGGTGTTCAAGGCGATCCTGGTCGGCGGCATTGCCCTGCTGCTGATCATCAAGGAAAAGGATGAAATTTTTGGCCTGCTCGGCGAATCACTGGAGTCGGCGCTGGCCCATACCGGACACCTGCTGACCTACTCATTCCTGATTCTGGTCAGCGGGCTGATTCTGGTCGTTGCGGCAGACGTTCCCTTCCAGCTCTGGCAGCACTACGAAAAGCTGAAGATGACCAAGGAAGAGGTCAAGCAGGAAATGAAAGAAATGATGGGCGATCCACACGTCAAGGGCCGCATTCGCAGCCTGCAGATGGAGGCTGCCCGCAAGCGGATGATGGCAGCTGTTCCCGATGCGAACGTCGTAGTCACCAACCCGACACATTACTCGGTTGCACTTTCCTACCAGGCTGGGATGACCGCGCCCAAGGTGGTTGCCAAGGGTATGGGTAACATCGCGCTGAAAATTCGTGAGATTGCGGCAGAAAATGCCGTCCCGGTCATGGAAGCGCCGCCCCTCGCCCGTGCGCTATACAAGCACGCCGAACTCGACAGCGAAATCCCCTCGGCCCTCTACAGTGCAGTCGCCGAGGTTTTGGCTTACATCTATCAACTCGCCGGCTGGAAGCAACAAGGGGGAGCCTACCCCCAACCGCCCAGGGAACTGAACATCCCGCCCGACCTGATACCGGAGGCCACCTAAATGGCCTCTTCGGCAATCAATCTGCAAAGCATCATGACTCGGCTAAGCGCAACACAAGTCGCTGCGCCGATGCTGATCATGATGATTCTGGCAATGATGGTCCTGCCATTGCCGGCCTTTGTCCTTGACCTATTCTTCACCTTCAACATCGCGATTTCGATCCTGGTGCTGATGATTGCGGTCAACACCCAGAAAACTCTCGATTTCTCGGTTTTCCCGACCGTCCTGCTGGTCACCACCCTACTCAGATTGTCGCTGAACGTCGCATCGACCCGTATCGTGATGCTCGATGGACACTCCGGCCCCGACGCAGCAGGCAAGGTCATTGAAGCCTTTGGTCACTTTCTGGTGGGCGGCAATTTCACCGTCGGGATCATGGTTTTCCTGATTCTCACGGTGATCAACTTTGTCGTGATCACTAAAGGTGCCGGGCGCGTAGCCGAAGTTTCCGCACGCTTTACGCTCGATGCCATGCCCGGCAAGCAGATGGCGATTGATGCCGACCTGAATGCTGGCCTGATTGGCGAGGAAGAAGCCCGCCGCCGGCGCACCGAGGTTGCCCGTGAATCAGAGTTCTTTGGCTCAATGGACGGTGCCTCGAAATTTGTTCGCGGCGATGCCGTAGCCGGCATCGTGATCATGCTGCTCAACGTGATTGGCGGCCTGATTGTTGGCGTATTGCAGCACAACATGGAAGTTGCCCAGGCGGCAAAAAATTACACCCTGCTGACTATTGGTGACGGTCTGGTCGCACAGATTCCCGGGCTGATCATCTCGATTGCAGCCGGTATGGTGGTTACTCGCGTATCGGACGAAAGGGATGTCGGCCAGCAAGTAATGACGCAGATGTTCGACAACAGCCGAGTCATTGGCCTGACCGGCGGAATTGTGGGCTTGCTGGGACTGATCCCCGGGATGCCGAATCTGGTCTTCCTGACCATCGGTGGCGCACTTGGCACCATGGCCTGGAAGATGAACAAGCGCAAGGTCGAGATCGTCGAAACTCCGGTCCCCGTCGCTCCTCCGCCGGCACAGGAGATGGCCGAAGCCAGCTGGTCTGACGTTTCGCCGCTGGATGTTCTCGGACTTGAGGTTGGCTACCGCCTGATCCCGCTGGTCGACAAGGCACAGGATGGAGAACTGTTACGCCGCATTCGCGGCATTCGCAAAAAATTTGCCCAGGAAATCGGTTTCCTGGTCTCGCCGATTCATATCCGCGACAACCTCGAGTTGAAGCCAAACGCCTACCGCATCCTGCTCAAGGGTGTAGAGGTAGGCCAGGGCGAAGCCTATGCCGGTCAATTTTTGGCAATCAACCCCGGCCGGGTCGCCGGGACGCTGAGTGGCACCCCCACCAAGGATCCCGCTTTTGGCCTTCCCGCAACCTGGATCGATGCTGGCCAAAAAGATCAGGCGCAAGCCTATGGCTATACCGTTGTTGACGCATCCACCGTAGTCGCCACCCATCTCAACCATATCATCCTGAACCACGCAGCAGAGTTGCTTGGTCGCCAGGAAGCGCAGCAGCTACTGGATCATCTTGGCAAGGACATGCCCAAGCTGGTCGAGGACCTGATTCCGAAAACCCTGTCACTGGGAGCCCTGCAGAAGGTACTGCAAGGCCTGCTCGAGGAAGGGGTACACATCCGCGACATGCGGACGATTGTCGAAACTGTCGCCGACCACGCCACCAGAACACAAAGCCCTGATGATCTGGTCGTACAGGTCCGTGTCGCACTCGGCCGGGCAATTGCTCAACAGATTTTCCCCGGCAGTGGCGAAATGCAGGTCATGTCACTGGACCCGACTCTTGAGCGCCTTCTCGCGCAAGCCCTTGCCGGTGGCAGTGAAAATACCAGTTTCGAGCCAGGCCTTGCCGAAACGCTGATCAAAGAAACAGCTGCAGCTGCAGAACGGCAGGAAGCACTCGGCTTACCCGCCGTCCTGCTGGTTCCCCCTAGCCTACGCCTGCTTCTTTCCCGTTTCCTGCGCCGCTCCGTTCCGCAACTCAAGGTTCTGGCTCACACCGAAATTCCCGAAAACAGAATAATCAAGGTCACCTCGATCATTGGGGGTAGAACATGAACGTCAAGAAATTTGTCGCCGCAAACGCCCGGGAGGCCTTGAAACGGGTCAAGGAAACGCTGGGAAACGACGCCATCATCCTGTCCAATCGGGGCGTGGCCGGTGGCGTTGAAATCATGGCCGTCGCAGCAAGAGACATGGCCATGATGGTTCCCGGCAATAGCGAACCTCAGCCCCCGCGCCACAGTGCCCCCCAACCCGCCACCGACGAAACCGATGATTATCGCTTGCTGCTGAGTGCGGCACGTGCTCGCGCAGCCCGCCCGGTTGAATTTCCAACCGCCGCACCTAGTGAGGTACACGGAAAAAGAAACAATCAGGCTCGCCACGACCCGGCGCTGTTTGTCAACGCCGGCATTCCTAAAACTGGCGGCCTGCGCAACTTGGAAACCTCTCGAACAGCATCAACCAGTACCACCTCCGCCTACACTCCCGGCAAAAACAAACCAGTTGCGGAAGAGGCTGCCCCCCCCCGTCACGCAGACCTTTCAACCAAATTAGCCGCAAGCAGCAATGCCGCCGATGTCGTCCCCCAGGAAGTGATGGATGAAATCCGTTCGCTGAGAAAAATTGTTGAACAGCACCTGACTGGGTTTGCCTGGGGAGAAACCGCGAAGCGCGAACCGGTCAAGACAGAAGTATTGCGCAAGATGCTTGACTCTGGCTTTTCTCCCCAGTTCTCGCGCGAACTTCTTTCCGACCTGCCGCTCGAGATGGATGAGCAACAGGCACTTGCCTGGGTTAAAGGGGCTGCCGACAGGGCCTTGCAAACCATCAATACCGATAGCGACATCGTTGATCGCGGTGGAGTTTACGCGCTGGTCGGACCTACTGGCGTCGGGAAAACCACCACTACCGCCAAACTTGCTGCACGCTGTGTATTGAAACATGGCCCCAACAAGGTCGCGCTGATTACCACTGACAGCTACCGTATTGGCGCCCATGAGCAATTGCGCATTTACGGCAGAATATTGGGCGTTTCCGTACATTTGGTGAAGGATGCCGCTGAATTGCGGCAAACCCTGAACGAACTCCAGCACAAGCACATGGTATTGGTCGACACCATGGGCATGAGCCAAAAAGACAAGCTTGTTCCCGAACTGACCGACATGCTGGCCGGCTGCGACGTCCAACGCTTGCTGCTCCTGTCTTCCACCTCACGCGGAGATACCCTGGACGAAGTGGTGAACGCTTATCTCGGAGACCACCTCGCCGGCTGCATCCTGACCAAAATAGACGAGGCTGCGAGCCTGGCCAGCCCTCTTGACGTAATCATGCGGCACGGCCTGCGCCTACATTACGTTTCAAATGGGCAGCGAGTCCCGGAGGATTTGCATCTTCCCAATCGCAGCTACCTCCTGCATCGCGCTTTCCGGGACTTACCCGACACCTCGCCATTCAAGCATGATGGCCTCGAACCCGGTCTGATGCTGGCAAATGGCATTGCAGCGGCAGGAGGCCGCCGTGGTTAACCCAGCTTTCGACCAGGCCGCCGGCCTGCGCCGCATGATGCGGGGACGCGGCCTGCAAATCGTCAGTTTTTTCGCTGGCTGTTCCGGGATCGGTCGCAGTTCGGCGATTGCCAATATCGGCACAGCCCTGGCCCGCCAAGGCAAGGAAGTGCTCATCATCGATGAGAATGCAGCCAATGAAGATATTGCAGCTACCTTTGGCTTGTGCGCCCAGCAGAATCTGCTCCATGTCATTGAGCACCAACAGGCACTGGATCGGGTATTACTCTCCCCTCTGCCCGGCTTGCGACTACTCCCGGCCTCTGAGGCCATCAAGAAGCTGGGGCAACTGAACGCTCGACAGGAAGACGCTTTCATTAAGGCGATGGCCTCTCTTGCCCCACCCGTGGATGTCATTTTGATCAATTCCGGAATTTGCCAGCCCTCCGGCATCTCTCCCTTGGGACTAGCTGCGGCAGAGCATATCGCTGTTGTTTCCCCTGCGAACTCACACTCAATTACCGAAGCCTACAGCTTGATTAAAAAAGCAAGCCAGAGTTTTTCTCGAAAAGAATTCAAGATTCTAGTCACCAAAGTGCGTAACGCCCAAGAAGCCACAGGGGTCTACACCAACATTGCGTCCGTCGCACGCGCTCAGGGTATTGCCCACCTCGAATATGCCGGACATATTCCGCTGGATCACTCCCTTCGCGAAGCCAGTCGGCTCAGGCTCAGCGTCTTTAATTGCGCCCCCAATTCACCTGCAGCCCTGTCGCTAAAGCAAATTGCGAATGACCTGCAGCAAGGACGAATGGACTTTCCTCCCATAGAAAGCATCGGGCACTTCGCACAGCAACTGATACACTTAAGCCAACGGATAACCCCTCACTATTCCTGATCGATGTACACCTCTGCCGGCCAACCCGATAAAAAAGAGTTGGTGCAGCGCTATATTCCTTTAGTTAAGCGCGTTGCCCACCACTTGCTACTGCGCTTACCGGCCAGCGTGATGCTTGACGACCTTGTCCAGAACGGCATGCTCGGATTGCTTGATGCTCTTGATCGCTACGAAGACAGTTACGGCGCGCAGTTCGAAACCTATGCCTCGCAGCGGATACGGGGCGCCATGCTGGACGGGCTGCGCGAAAACGACTGGCTGCCGCGCAACCTCCGCAAGGAAATGCGAAAAGTTGAGAGCGCAATACTGGGACTTGAACACCAGCTAGGCAGAAGCCCCAGCGAGGGTGAAATTGCCGAGCGTCTCGAAATATCGCTGCCACAGTATCAAAAAACCCTCCAGGAGGCGCGAGGACACCAATTGGTTTACCTGGAAGATTTTCGCGGAGAAGATGACAGTGATTATTTAGAACATCATCTCACTGACAACGACGTTGACCCTGCCGGCATTCTTGAAGACAAGAAACTGAGACAGCAGCTTGCATCCGCAATCGACGAACTGCCAGAGCGAGAACGACTTTTGATGGCTTTGTACTACGAAGAAGAATTGAACCTTCGGGAAATCGGTGCCGTTCTCGGGGTAACTGAATCAAGGGTTTGTCAGCTTCACAGCCAGGCAGTTTCCCGCTTGCGAGCTCATGTCTTGGGGGTAATTCCCCAAAAAGCAAAGCAACGGAAGGACAAAACCAATGGATAAGCTCAGTCTCCTGGGCTTGCTGCTCGGATTAACCGCAATTGTTGGTGGCCAATACTTGGAAGGTGGTCACATCAGTTCGCTCCTGCAGCCGACAGCATTCCTCATTGTTGTAGGAGGAACACTAGGCGCCATTCTGCTGCAGACCCCTGCCCCTACATTTTTCCGAGGCCTCCGCATGGTACGCTGGGCCTGGCAACCACCATCCATTGAGCAGAAAAAACTAATTGAACAAATTGTTTATTGGAGCCATCTTTCCCGCAAGGAAGGACTTCTTGCCCTCGAAAACCAGATTCCAGGGATCAAGGACGAATTTACCCGTAAAGGCCTGCAACTTTTAATTGATGGCGCCGACCCCGAACGCTTGCGCGACATTCTTGAAGTTGAAATCTGTGTATTCGAGGAAGAGTGGCGCGGTGCTGCCAAAATATGGGAGTCTGCCGGTGGCTACTCGCCAACAATAGGCATCCTGGGAGCCGTCATGGGCCTGATACACGTCATGGAAAACTTGTCAGACCCGACAAAGCTGGGAGCGGGAATTGCCGTTGCATTTGTTGCAACCATCTACGGCGTAGGTCTCGCCAACCTCGTTTATCTGCCTATCTCGGGAAAGCTAAAACATTACATTGGTCGCATGGTATCCGCACGTGAGATGCTAATCGACGGACTGGTAGGAATTGCGGTGGGTGACAATCCGAGAATCATCGAAAGCCGCCTGCGTGGGCACATTCGTCAATGAGAAGAAAAAAAAGCCTCTCCGACGACCATGAAAATCATGAGCGTTGGCTGGTATCCTACGCCGATTTCATTACATTGCTTTTTGCATTTTTTGTAGTCATGTATGCAATCTCTTCGGTAAACGAAGGGAAGTACAGGGTTTTATCCGACTCGCTGGTTAGCGCATTTAAAAACACACAAACGCAAAGTGGCGGGAAGCCAGTTATTGTCGTCCAAGGAACCCCTGTTCAGCCTCCTGCCCCCCTTCCTGTACCGGCGATAACCCCGGAACAGCGTCAGGAAGAAGAAAAAAAAGCAAAAACAAAGCAACAAATGAAAACCGTAGCAGGGGACATTACCAAAGTTCTTCAGCCATTAATTACAGAAGGCAAGGTCAAGCTTATAGAAACCAGCCGCGGCGTAACCATAGAAATCAATGACAGTATCCTTTTTCCCCCTGGTCAGGCAAAACTCCAGACGATTTCGGTCACGGCGTTAGGGGCTTTGGCACAAGTCTTAGCAAGTTCGGATTTTCCGGTCACCATTGAGGGACACACGGACAACACCCCTATAGCAACTGCCCAATATCCGTCAAATTGGGAATTATCGGCAGTACGGGCAACCACTGTACTCCGCCTGTTCAATGATGCAGGAGTAAGTGCAGAACGCCTAACTGCGATTGGCTACGGTGAAACCCGGCCACTCGAAACCAACACGACACCTGACGGGAGAAGCAGAAACAGACGCGTTAGCATTCTGATCGACTCCAATAGACCAGAAGAAGGCAAAGACATCACCGACTAATACGACTACTTTTCAATGACATCGACAAGGGCGTCCTCAGGCAGAATCAACTAGGCGCCGAGTTGAAAATGGGGACGCTGTACCAATTTTGTTATATAAATTTAAGTCCCCCTGCCCGAGCCCCTGCAGGAGAACACTCAAGGCTGCACTGTTCTTCTGCTGATATGCAGCGATCAACTGCCCGTTGAGTTCGTGCTGATCATGAATCCTGCGAACCAAATCTTGCAGCGCCCCCCATGTGGAGGCCAACTCCCCCTCTAGGTCACCAGATCCGGAAAAAATGGATTGGCTGATATCGCCTGCTTTGATACTAACGCCGGCGTTGGCAAACAAAGCCTCACGCTCTGAATCCAATTGCTGTAAGTGAACAATGGCCAACTGCTTCTTGGCAACCAAGGCCTCGAGCAAATCAGGCTCTCCCTGATTCAGGACAATTTCCTCTTCCTTTAGTAAGGCAAAAAAAACCGAAACCGAATCCAACTCACGACCAAGGAATTCAAGGAGAATCCTGAAGTCATCGCCCATGAGCCAACAACTCCTTTGCCATATTCAACAGCCGGTCACTAATAGCAGAGGAATTTACAGAAAAATTCCCTTGTGCGATGGCCGCCTTTATCCTATCGACCTTCTCAGAGTTGAATTCGCCCACTGCAGAATTAACCAAGCCGACAGCCCCACCCAAGCTAACGGATTCAGAAGGTAAAGGACTAGGCATCCCTTGAACTTTAGCAGGCCTCTGAGAAACTGAAGCCGAGGAGGAGGAGTATTTGTATGTGGAATCGATTTTCATGACTACCAACCTTAAACGCCAAAGCACACATAGCATTACGGCAATCTGCAAGTTAACTTTAGCGCCGGCCCCAAAAATGGTTGCTCAGCATTCAAGCGGATGACTTCCGAAAACTAGACGGATGCCCCTCTGCTCACGCGAACTCCAGAGCGCGCATGCTACCGACATCGGGATGCTGCCCTAAGTCAGCCAACAATTCTTTCATATCGAGAATCAACACAATCTGGCCGTTCGACAAGGTAGTAACCCCGGCAACTCCCTTCGGTCGGAAATCCTCGAGTGACTTGATAACCGCATCATCCCGCCCAGCGAAGCTGTCAACACCTAGGATAAAACTGCGTTCGGCTGTTTGCATAAAAACACCATACTCAGGGTATTTTTGAAGCGGCCAGCCAAGCAAACGAGCTAGTGAAATCACAGGCAAAACCTCGCCACGGACAACAAGAGTTTCCTTACCCCCGACCTCTTGAATGCGAGACTGCTCAATCGGAAGAATTTCCCTAACCAGCGACAGCGGAAGAGCAAAGGGCTGATCACCAAGAAGCACTAACAAAACAGGCAGAATCGCCAAGGTCAGCGGCAGAGAAATGATGAAAACAGACCCCTTTCCAGGCTCAGACCGGATTTCAATAGAACCATTGAGCTTCTGAATGTTGGTCTTAACAACATCCATCCCGACCCCTCGGCCTGACACATCAGAAATCTGGGTCTTAGTAGAAAAACCTGGCAAGAAAATGAGGTTCAAACTCTGACGCTCATCAAGCGTATTGGCCTCTTCCTCTGAAATCAAGCCTTTCTCAACAGCTTTTGCACGAATCCTCTCCGCACTCATACCACGACCATCATCGGCAATGATCAAGACGATATGATCGCCTTCTTGCCTAGCCTCGAGTCGCACCAAGCTCTTGGCCGGCTTACCCGACAGCTGCCTCTCGTTGGGCATTTCGACACCATGGTCCACTGCATTGCGGATCAGATGGATAAGCGGATCAGCGAGATCCTCGATCATCGTTTTATCGACCTCGGTCTCCTCCCCAGCCAAAACCAGCTCAACATCTTTACCCAACTGACGAGCCAAATCCCTCGCAATCCGTGGGTATTTTTGGAAAAGCCGTCCGATCGGTTGCATCCGTGTCTTCATCACGGAGTTCTGCAGGTCAGAAACAAGAAGATCGAGTTGACTTACTGCTTGATCAAGCGCATGCAACGTTTCAGGATCGCTCTTGCCCGCCAAAATATCGGCACGCAAACTGGTCAACCGATTCTTTGTCAGGCCAATTTCCCCTGACAAATTAAGCACTTGATCGAGCCGGGCAGTATCGACTCGAATGGTATTCTCACGACCTCGATCATCAGTGCGACGTGCAGCAGAAGTAGCTGCAGGACGATCTCCTCCACGCCGACCATAAGGAGAAGCCGGCTGCCCCCCTCCACTAACCTCCGGCTCAGCTGTAACAACAGCCGATTGGGGGGAAGAAGATTCAACTTGTGCCACAGGAACTGCTGGAACGGGGACTGGCACAGCAGTTGCCTGAGCACCAGAAACAGCGCCATGCAAAGCGCTCCAGTCAGGTTCCACACCGGATTTTTGGAGAACTTCCTGCTCGGCAAAGGCGGGCGAGGAAATAGAAACCGGCGCAATTTGAGCGGGCGCAGGCATCTCCCCATTCAACGCACCTTGCAATGCCGAAATAACCCCCGGATCAGCCGGTTGAGGCTGAACCGACTGGGCCAGCTCTCCAAACATATCTCTTACACCCTGAGTCGCGGCCATAATCACATCCATCAACTCGGGCGTCAAATCCAACTCACCGTTCCTCAGCCGGTCAAACAGATTTTCCGTCAAATGGCACAACGTTACCAGCTCGGTGGCATTAAGAAACCCCGCTCCACCTTTTATTGTATGGAAACCACGAAAAATATCGTTAAGCAACCCACGATCATCAGGGGTCTTTTCAAGATCAACCAGTTTATTGTCGACATCCGACAACAAATCATGCGCCTCCTGCAAGAAATCCTGAAGCAGGTCCTCCATCCCGGAAAAATCACTCATTTTCGCCCCCTTCAAAACCCAAGGCTTTCGAGCAGGTCGTCGACCTGCTCTTGGTTGACCACAACGTCGCTACGCCCTTCCGCATTTATCACAGGACCATTCATCAGACTTTCAACCTCTTCAGTCCGCTTAGTCTCCGGAACGACCTGCAACAACACCTTCATTAGCCCACCTTCCAGTTCCTGGGTAAGGATGCCGATTTTCTTGATAACCTGACCGGTCAAATCTTGAAAATCCTGGGCCATCATAATTTCAGTCAATTGCGCATGAACGACAGCAGTATGCTGAGGAATTTCCTGCCGCAGAAACCTCCTAGTATCCTCTGCCAATAGCTTAAATTCGGCGACACTCAATCGATTATCGAATAACAAATCCCAACGGTCAGCGATCGTATTGGTTGAATCAACGAGTTTATCGACAATCGGAACTGCAACATCCGTGGCATTCAAAACCCGGCATGCAGCCTGCTCAGTCAGATTTGCGACGTAAGCAAGCCGGTCCTTCGCATCAGGTATCGCCGAGACTGTCTTTTCAAGTAATTTGTCATAGCCAAGGCCACAAATCGTGTCGTGCAAAGACCTCGCCATCTGACCGATCTGATTGAAGACGACCTCTTGTTTTGGCCAGGAATCAGAGTCCTGATCCCCAAGCTTCGCGATCAAATCCTGTTCGCCCACTGTCGCGCCGGGAGCTCCTGAATTGGCCACGCACAAGCTATCGAACAACTCTTGCAACTCATCGTTATCCCCCACTTCAAGGCTCACCCCCTTGTGTACAGGAACTTGGGCGGGCGCAGGAGCAACCTGAACCGGAGACGGAACAGTAGAGGTCGCAGCGATTGAGTCAAACAAGGCCTCCAGGTCGTCGGAGTCATTGGTTGCAGCCATAAAAAATCCTTTACTGACACCCAAAATATCTGAGCAGTGATACCAAAAAAACTAAGCATTGCAGTGATATACACAAGCAAGCCAATGGAGAAATAAAAATTAAACCTTCCCCATCTTTTCAAAAATCTTGGTCAGTTTTTCTGAAAGTGTACCTGCAGTGAAAGGCTTAACAATATATCCGCTAGCGCCGGCTTGCGCTGCAGCAATAATATTTTCCTTTTTGGCCTCAGCGGTAATCATCAGAACTGGCAAATGCCGCAAATTTGGAGTAGACCTAATTGTTTGCAGCAGGGTCAAGCCATCCATGTTGGGCATATTCCAGTCCGTCACCACAAATTCGAAACCTCCCGATTGCAGTTTCTGCAACGCGATTGCGCCGTCCTCGGCCTCATCAACGTTTGTGAATCCCAATTCTTTAAGTAAATTCCGAACAATACGCCGCATGGTTGAAAAATCATCAACCACTAAAAACCGCATTTTAGGATCAGCTGCCATCAAATACTCCAAAATTACATTTAACCGTAATCGCGAGATCAACGCTCAAGCAAGGGCCTCAAGGTATCAGCAAGTGCCTCGGCATCGAATTTTGCAACATAGGCATCCACTCCAACCGACTTACCCATTGCTCGGTTAGCTTCAGACGAAAGGGAAGAATGCATCACTACTGGGACACCATCAAACCTAGGGTCTGCTTTGATGTTTTTTGTCAAAACATAACCGTCCATTTCTGGCATTTCGGCATCAACTAAAATTAACCTAATTTCATCCCTCATGCTGATACCAACCTGCTGAGTATGAGCAGCTATGCCTTGCAATCGTGTCCATGCCTCCAAACCATTAGTGGCATGTTTATGCCGAACACCAAGCTTATCAAGAACCTCTGAAATCTTTCTACGAGCCACAATCGAATCATCAACGAAGAAGATGCTCGCATCGCCCTCAATCCGCGCAGGCTGGATATCAATAATCATTGCCTCGCCAAATGCGTTAGCCAGAATTTGCTCGACATCTAGAATAGAAACCAGCCCGCCCCCTTCCAGCTCAATCACAGCAGTAATAAGACCTTGATTTGCAGACAATACACTTTCTGGTGCCTTAACGCGATCCCAATCGACTCGAATAATTCGGTCCACTTCATGTACAAGAAAACCGAGTGTACGCTTCGAATACTCGGCAACCATCATGGTCTTGCCCAACCCTGGCGGAGTGCCATCAAGTTGAAGAAATGGTGCAAGCGATAGCACGGGGATAACATTACCACGCAGCGAGATCAACCCCTCAACCCCACGAGGCATATTCGGCGTCTTGGTAATATGAGGAGTCCTACCGACTTCTCTGACCTTGAATACATTGATTCCAAAAATCTCCCTAGTCCCCAACGAGAACAGCAAGATTTCCATTTTATTTGAGCCGGCAAGGCGGGTACGCGCATCGACACCCTCCAGCAGGTTCTTGTTCTCTAATGCGTTCATATGCCTCCGCCCCTAGGAAGTTTATTGCGTGAGCGACTCAAGCGCCTTTCCCAAGCGCCGAGCCAAGGTTTCCGATAAACGCTGCGGTTCAAACTTTGGCACATACTCGTCGACCCCTACCGATTCGCCAAGCTTCTGATTAGACATACCTGACAGCGAAGAGTGCATAACGACTGGCACCCCGACAAACCGGGGATCGGATTTAATTTTCTTGGTTAGGATATAACCATCCATCTCCGGCATTTCAATATCGGTCAACACGAGATTAATAAACGAAGCCACCGGCTTACCCACCGCAACAGCATAGTTTGCAACCTTCTCCATTTCCTCCCACATTTGACGACCATTGACCGCAGCAACCCCCTTGACCCCCATTGCGGCAAGCGTTCGCTCTATCTGCTTACGAGCAACACTGGAGTCGTCGCAGTAAAAAATGGTGGCTTCGGGGTTGTCGACCGTAACAACTCCTCGATACATGATTTCATGATCGATATTGGTGGTCTCCGAAAGCACTTTCTCGACATCCATCATCATCACCAACCGCCCATCCTCAAGCTCGGTGACAGCCGTGACCAACCCACCGGTCTGAGCCACCAGCATTTCGGGAGGAACCCGCATTTTGCTCCAATCCAAGCGCAAAATGGTATCAACCCCTTCTACCAAGAACCCCTGAGTATGACCGTTATATTCAGTAACAATCATAATCTCCCTTGGTGAGTCGGACGACACTCCGGTATATCTGGCAAGATCAATTACAGGAACCAAGGCTCCTCGTAAACTGACCATTCCTTCAACAGAAGAAGGCATTTCTGGGGCTGCGGTAATTTTTGGGGTACGCATCACCTCACGCACCTTGAAAACATTGATCCCGTAAGTCTCGCGCCGCCCGGTGCGTTGATCAACCCCCAAAAAAAACAGAAGGATTTCAAGCTTGTTAGTACCTGCAAGCTTAGTTCTTGCATCAATATTTTTAAGCAATTCGGACATTGCGATCCTCGCGCATCAACATCAAATATCCTCGGACATCAATCCGGAAACACCTCAATTCAGGATATCGAAAAAAGTTTACCAAAATTGGCAATATCCAACACCTGCTTCACATTTCCCTTAACTCCAATCAGGGCAACCTCTTTCCCCACACCGGTAAGTTTGTCTCGCAACATCAGCAGCATCCCCAATGCCGAGCTATCGAGATAATCGACAGCCGTAAAGTCAACAATCACCGAGCGAACATCAGCATCCATGACCAATGGCTCATAGGCTCCCCGAAACTCTCTATGCGTATTAAAGTCAAAACGGCCACTCAACTTGATAATGGCCTTCCCGGTGTCTTTGGATACGTTTGCTTGCATGATCAACTCTAAAAAAAACGCGTGATAAGTTTAACGTGTATCTCTTGGGTACAACAAACGCCAGCCAGCTGGTCACCGTACAGTGCAAGCCTGGATGACGCGTTTTGTCATCTCGTCAAGGGAGCACTGTTCTTCGACAGCACCAATTGCGAAAGCTTCCCTCGGCATCCCGTACACTACACAACTCTGCTCATCCTGACCAAAAGTTCTAGCCCCCGCCTGCCTCATCCTTAGCAAACCAGCGGCACCATCCTTCCCCATCCCTGTCAATATAACGCCAACTGCCTTGCTTCCAACCAGCGAAGCAGCCGAATCGAACAACACATCAACAGCAGGACGATGCCGATTTACCGGAGGCGTTGCCAACAGCTCCGCCACAAATCCAGCAGTGCCGGAACGCTTAATTTGCATGTGAGAATGCCCAGGAGCAATTAGAACTTGGCCAGGCTCAATTTTTTCGCCACCTCTGGCTTCAAAAACAGCGGGGGCACACAACCCATCCAATCGTTTCGCAAACGAAGCAGTAAATGCCTCTGGCATATGCTGAACAATCAACACAGGAGGACAATCAACAGGCATTCCAAGCAGGAACTCCTTAATTGCCTCAGTTCCACCTGTTGACGCCCCAAGAAAAACGATCTTTCCATTCCATCCTGTCGCAGCAGAGGTTTTTATCGAAGCAGCACGGATGCTAGTAACGTTCGAGGTAGCCACAGACCTTCGCAAGCGCGCTGATTTAGCCGCACGAATTTTCTCGACCAACTCGTCCGCATAATCCTCCATGCTACGCAAGCCATCTGCTTTTGGCTTCCCGATAAAATCCACGGCGCCAAGCTCCAGAGCACGCAAAGTAGTATCAGAACCTGCTTGAGTGTAAGCGGAAACCATGACTACCGGCATCGGGCGGAGCCTCATCAAACGATCCAAGAACTCCAAACCGTCCATCTTCGGCATCTGCACATCAAGCGTCAACACATCGGGGCTCAGTGCCTTTATCATTTCCCTGGCAATGGAGGCATCGGGAGCGGCACCAACAACCTCCATATCAGGAGCCTGCCCAATCATTTCAGCAAGCAAACCTCGCATCAGCGCAGAGTCATCAACCACCAAAACCTTGGTCTTCATTGCCAGAGTCAATCCCTTCTACTAAATGAACAGCTCAACATCACCAACAACAGGCGCTTTAGCCAAACTCGCTTTATAGCTCGCCTCGCGAGAATAAAGAGTGTCGTTTTGCACCCGGTTCAGTTTTTTAACGAGAACCCGCCCAGAATCGGTAAAATAGTAAACTTTTCGCGGATATGATTCCAAAAGATCCTTGGCGATTATAGGAATACCCTCGGTCGCCAGAAAATCAAGCGCAAAACTCGCATTTCGAATACCCACGTTACTGCTCGCAAGACTAGCCATGACAGCCCCCCCCCCGAACAATTTCGCTTCAAGACGCTCTTTTTTAGCTCCAAGTTTCAACAGATGGTTAATAAGCAACTCCATGGCATAAGTCCCGTAACGAGCTGAACTTGTAACAGTTCCTTTCACACCATCATCCGGCAGCATGAAATGATTCATCCCACCTATGCCAACCATAGGATCACGAATACATGCAGCAATACACGAGCCAAGCACGGTTACTAAAAGCATGCCATTTTTTGCAACAAAATACTCCCCTGGAAGTATCTTCGCTGCCTCTTTTCCAAAATGCCGATCATGATATCTGTTAGTCGCCAGGTGCTGATCAGCATCTAATATTGACATAGTCAAATACCCTTGCCCGCAGGAGCGTATACTGTCTTGCCCAGCGATTTGAAAAGATCTGATGCATGCAAGAAACTTTCCGAATGCCCTGCAAATAACAGGGAATCAGAGTTCATTAGAGGATGAAATTTTTTAAGAATTTTATACTGCGTCGGCTTGTCAAAATAGATCATTACATTTCGACAAAAAATCACATCCAATCCATTTGGAACAGAATAGGACGAATCCAGCAAGTTGATTCGTCTAAAATCGATCATACGACGCAACTCGGGACGAACGGACACCAACCCCTCTTGAGACCCAGTTCCCTTTAAGAAAAAACGCTTCAAGCGATCAGGAGAAAGCCTCGCAACTCTGTCAAAAGAGTAAACTCCCTTTTTGGCGGCCTCAAGCACATTTGTATCAAGATCTGACGCAACGATTGTCACGTTTGATGCAGCACCAGCGAGTGCTTCGACGACTGTCATTGCGATCGAGTATGGCTCCTCACCGGTAGAGGCTGCTGAGCACCAAATCTTCACACTTGCTCGAGTTGAACATTTTTTTAGGTGATCAGCAAGAATAGGGAAATGATGTGCCTCTCTAAAAAATGAGGTCAAGTTGGTCGTAAGCGAATTAACAAACCGCTCCCACTCTTCCCCCCCGCTTTTCTCGAGCGCATCAAGATATTCAGAAAAACTCGTAGCACCAGTAGCACGAAGCCGTCTTGCGAGCCGGGAATAAACCATATCTTGCTTGACTGGAGACAGAGATATCCCAGCATGCTGATAAATCAATTTTCGCACACGCTCAAAATCAGAGTTAGAAAAGCTGAACTCACGAGCAGAAGATGCGAGCTTGGCATTATCCACTTCACCACCACCTGTAAAAAATGAGCGACTACACCAGCACCTAGCACACAATCAGTGCCCAATCTGTTCAATTAACTCCATGTCAGCACTCGTCATCAATTTTTCTATATCAGTGACGATCAACATTCTTTGCGCGAGGGAAACCAAGCCAACTATATACTTCGTATCAAATGTTCCGGAGAAATCTGGAGCAGGCCTGATCTGGTTTGGCACCAGCGAAATGACATCCGAAACACTATCCACCACGACGCCAACGACCCGGCCCGCAACGTTCAATATAACAACGACAGTGAAGGGCGTGTACTCTACCCCGCCAAGACCAAATTTAATTCGAAGATCAATAATCGGAACAATTGTTCCCCTCAAATTAATAACCCCCTTAATAAAAACAGGCGCATTAGCTATCAACGTAGGCGTTTCATACCCTCTGATTTCCTGCACCTTTAAAATATCTATAGCATATTCTTCGTTACCCAAAGTAAAAGTCAGATATTCACTAGAAACCTGTTCATCATCCGACACGACACCTGCCGATTGGACACTCTTCAATTCCATCTTACAACCTCCGCTCAAGCTGCCTTATGCACACTTGCCTTCGCCATTTCTGCAATCGACGACACATCAAGGATCAAAGCAACATGCCCATCCCCCATGATTGTGGCACCTGAAATTCCCGGCACGCGTCGATAATTGGCCTCCAGACTTTTGATCACGACCTGATGCTGACCTACCAGAGCATCAACAAAGAGAGCAGCCTTCATCCCATCTGCTTCCAATACGACCATGATGCCTTGGGTAAGATTTTTCCACTTCGACTTCAAACCAAACATTTCGTGCAACACAACTACTGGCAGATATTCTCCTCTGACCTGTATTACTCGAGCTTGATTTGACAGAGTCTTAATTTCACCAACAGCAGGTTGAAGTGACTCAATTACGTAAGAGAGCGGCAAAATGTAGGTCTGGTCGCCAACGGCAACGGACATCCCATCCAGAATAGCCAAAGTCAAAGGCAAACGAACAGTAATTCGTGTCCCCACTCCCGACATTGAGTCAATTTCAACCCGCCCACCCATCGACTGTATATTTCGGCGAACTACATCCATTCCAACCCCACGGCCAGAAACATCTGTAATCTCGTCAGCCGTAGAAAAGCCGGCTTCAAATATCAGATTGAACACCTCGGAATCGGTCATCTGATCAGAGATCTGCATGCCCCGTTCACGAGCTTTGTTCAATATTTTTGCCCGGTGCAAGCCGGCACCATCGTCGCCGACTTCGATGACGATGTTCCCCCCCTGATGATAAGCCTTCAGCGTGATCGTACCAACAGGGCTTTTTCCGGCAACAACTCGCTTCTCCGGGCTCTCTATACCATGATCCAAGCTATTCCTAATAAGGTGAGTCAGAGGATCTGCAATTCTTTCAATTAAGCTCTTATCGAGCTCAGTAGTTTCACCCGACGTTTTAAGTTCGACTTGTTTCCCCAGCTTTCCTGACAAGTCGCGCACGACACGGGGAAAACGTGAAAACACAAAAGAAATAGGCATCATCCGTATCGACATTACAGACTCCTGCAAATCTCTCGTATTTCTTTCCAGCTGTGCCAAACCATTTACCAAACCCTCCAGCGCACCTTGTGGCACCTGGGAAGCTGTTTGTAGCAACATGGCCTGGGTGATCACCAGTTCGCCAACCAAATTGATGAGCTGATCAACCTTTTCAACACTAACCCGAATGGATGAGTCGCCACTTGCAGCCACCGCAGCCAACGCCGACCGAGTAGATTTACGTTCAGCCGCAGCGACAGGTTTTAGTTGAGCCTGCTGCTGATCAGAATCTATTACAGAGTTTTTTGGTTCAACTGCTTGCGCACTAGTGCTTTGTATATTTTTTGTTTCAACAGGTTCTGGGACCGGAACAAAAAACCCAAAACCTCTAGCGTCATCTTGGCGACTTCCATCAGTTAAACTGATTTCCCCATCGCTTTCAGAGTCGCTCGCACCATCGAAAAATCCATAATCCAAGCCTTCACCCACAGGGGAACTAGACAGGGCAATTTCGCTAGACTCTGAAAATAGACCATACGCGCCATCTTCCTCTTCAGCGACTTTCCGATCTGTTCTAACCTCCAGATCGGAAAAAAAACCATAACTTTCATCTACCGAAGGAGGGCAGCCAGGATCAATTCCTTCTTCGAACAAGCCAAAACAGTCATCGGCGGCAGACTTTGTTGACTCATCTGTAACTCGCCAAGCACCGCTATCAGCAACAAAATCAATCTGTTCAGAAAATTTATCAGATGAATAAGCTGTTCGCAGCTTTACATGCCAAACGCCACAGCCGTCACCTCCCTCCTCAGGCCTGTTGACAATCTCTATGTCGCCCAGGGACGTTAACTCGGAAATCAATGACGCGACACCGCCATTATTTAAAGATGCCAAATTCGGGACAAACTGTATATCGTAACAGCGCAGCCCACCAGCAAACTCTCCAAAGCTGTCATTAACCTCGGGCGCACTTAATTTAATGGATAGGCCAGAAACCGCCTCCCTCCGATTTTCTTGGTCAGCAGATAAAGCCTTGAGCTTTTCACAAATATCCGCCACAGAAGACTGACTAACCTCCCCCCGTCCCTGATGAGCCTCCAGCATGGTCTTCAGCAAATCCCCTGCTTCAAGAAAAGCATCGACCATTTCTTCGCGAAGGCCCAACTCTTGCTTTCGAACTTTATCGAGCAAATTCTCCAGAATATGGGTGGTATCCGCCAGATCGGAAAACCCGAAAGTTCCGGCACTTCCCTTAATCGAATGTGCAGCACGAAAAATAGCATTCAACTGCTCAGGATCGGGGTCAGAAATATCCAACTCGAGCAACAACGCTTCCATATTCACCAAGTGTTCAGCGGACTCATCAAAGAACACCTGGTAAAACTGAGTCATATCAATGGCCATAACCACCTCAGACGTTCACATTAGCGGTGGGCAAGACATACGAACGGTTGCGCCGCATTTTCTCGGAAAAAACTAACCGATCACCTTTTTGACTACCTCAATAAGTTTTTGCGGATCAAATGGTTTGACCAGCCAACCAGTAGCCCCTGCAGCTCGCCCCTGAGCCTTCATTACATCGGATGACTCAGTCGTCAGCATAAGTATTGGCGTTTTGGAAAACTGAGGCTGGGCACGCAGGTTTTTGATCAGTGTCAGCCCATCCATTCTAGGCATATTCTGATCAGTAAGCACCAAATTGATTAATTTTGTTTTTGCCTTTTCCAAGCCATCCATCCCATCCACTGCCTCGATAACATCATAGCCAGCACTTTTCAATGTAAACGAAACCATTTGCCGAATTGAAGCAGAATCGTCTACTGCCAAAACCGTCTTCGCCATAAATAACCTCTACTTTAAAATATCAAAATAACTCAACATCACCGGTAGCAAATGCCGACTGTGCGACCGGATTGTTTGCCACTTGTTGATGCAAGTGATGAAGCTTATCTGCCTGCTGCGCAATATGGCCCTGAATGCGCTCAAGAGCCTGCAGTGTATCACCAAGCCTTCCGTCGCTCCCCATCAGGGCAACAAGCTCTCCTTCATCCTGCATAATCGACTCCAACACCTCTACTCGCTTAGCAGAATGTTCCAGCAACTGCGTAACCATATCCTGGAACTGCAACGAAAGAACCGCGTTGCTCACGGCAGCGGAAACATCTACTGAAATACCGTTCAACTCGCCAACCGCTTGCCCAGTAAGCTCGTTCATAGCTTCGATGCCAGCCATGGCCTGCTCAACATCCGTCTTAGAGGTTAAAGCAAAAGTCATATCCTGTGCCGCCATACGGTTAATCGCTGCCTCAGCCTCATCAACACTAGCTTGCATTTTTGAAAGAGAATCTCGAATCTGCTGACTGAAATGACTAGTTCGACCGGACAAGTCACGAACCTCATCGGCAACGACGGCAAATCCCCGTCCCGCCTCTCCTGCACGTGCCGCTTCAATCGCTGCATTCAACGCCAGCAGATTGGTTTGCTTGGAGATACCCTCAATCTCCCCCAGCATGCCTTTCACTTCCCGCATCTGGCCAGTAATTCTGTCGGTCAATTCAACCAGAGACATTGCCGTGCGAGAGTTATCAACAACACTATCAACAAATTGGCGCAACGTATTCGAAGTTTTTGCCGCAAAGTCCTCGAATTGACGAACAGACACCTGCTCAGAATCCCTAGCTGTTATACGCAAGCCAATTTCATTTTGGCGCGCCGCAAGGGCTGCCAAATATTGAAAACTATTAATCAATTTCTCAATTGCTTCAGAAAAAATCTTTCGCACACGAAGATTTTCATCTGAAATTAAGCGAAGTTGCTCGCCGATCACCCGGGATGCTTGATCAATTGCAGATGCACTGTATTGCAAAACGCCATGCAACTCCCCAAGTTCAACTTGTGAGGCCCTACCCGAAACATCCCGGACATGAGCCTTGGTGATGGCACTTTTGCTCCAAATACTGAGCAATACAATGGCCCAGAAAAAAGCCCCTCCGGCTACTGACGCATACGAGATATCGAAAAACCACAACGCCGAATAGACCAAGCCAGCAATTAAAATAGCTGTTATATACCCCATTCCATATCCCCACCCGCAATTTACAGCTATCTAGTAACAGCATTTTCCTCGAGAATTTCTTCCCCTGAATACTCCGACTCAGGGCCACTCTCTGCAAGAATAGCTTGCTCCGTCTTTTGATTTAACACGACGATACTTATTCTCCGATTAACCGGATTCAGCGGGTCATTTTTATCAAACAGCACTGTAGAGGCTAGTCCAACCACTCGCAGAACCTTAGCCTCATCCATACCGCCTGCAATCAACTCCCGCCGAGAAGCATTGGCCCGATTGGCAGAAAGCTCCCAATTTGTATAGCCCAATGCCCCCGCAGAAAACTGAGCCGCATCAGTATGCCCTGCCAAGCTGACACGATTGCTGACACCATTAAGCAATTTGCCAATTTTTCGAAGCAAATCCCTTGCATAAGGCTTTAGGTCAGCACTGCTTAAATCAAACATCGGCCGATTTTGTTCATCCACAATCTGGATTCGCAACCCTTCGGCTGTAATATCCAAAAGTAGCTGTTTTTTGAACTGAGCAAGCTGCGGAGTTTGCTCAATTAATTTTTCTATCTCCCCCTTTAAAACCTCAAGCCGTTCCTGCTCCTTCCTCTTGAACTCAGCCTGAATTTCCTTTTCTTTGCTGGGATTGATGGTTTTTTTCCCTTCAATCTCCCCTCTTTTAACCTGGCCACTCTGGCGGGACAAATCTCTCCCCCCGCCTTGAATGATGCTTGTCGCATCACCAGAACCACTCCCCCCCCGATTAGCAATTAATAATGGGTTCTGAAAAAAATCGGCAATACCTTGCAAATCACCTTTGGCAGTCGAGCCTAACAGCCACATCAACAGAAAAAATGCCATCATTGCCGTAACAAAATCGGCATATGCAATTTTCCATGCACCACCATGGGCCCCACCCGCAACAACCTTCTTGCGTTTGATGACTATTGGGCGAGTTGAATCATCGCTCATACCTTATCAGCCCTTAAATTAACTACTTTCCTTTTCGCGCCTTGAGCTCTTCTTCCAGCTCCCTGAAAGTAGGCCGAACATGTGAATCTAGAGTTTTCCGGCCAAACTCAACAGCCACTTGTGGCGCATACCCCGACATTGATGCGAGCAAAACCATTTTGATGCATTGATAAATTTTGGACCCCTCATGCGCCTTCTGATCCAGAAGACTCGCAATGGGCGCAACAAAACCATAAGAAATCAAAATCCCCAAAAAGGTACCAACCAACGCCCCGCCGATCATCTTACCCAACACCGCTGGCGGCTGGCCTACCGAGCCCATCACGTTAACCACCCCCATCACAGCAACCACAATACCAAAAGCAGGAGTGGCGTCACCAACCTTGCTAACAACATGCGCCGGCTCGGCCGCCTCATGGTGATGAGTTTCCAATTCGACATCCATCAAGCTTTCGATTTCGACAGTATTCAAGTTCCCGCCTACCATCATCCGGAGATAGTCGGTCACGAACTCCATGATGTGATGGTCACTTTGGATGGCTGGATATTTGCTGAAAATAGGACTTCCGTCGGGGTTTTCGACATCGCCCTCAATTGACATCAATCCTTCTTTCCGGACCTTGGACAATATTTCAAACAACATTGCCAATGCGTCAATATAGAAGGCCTTATTGAATTTAGAACCCTTAAGCACGCCGGGCAACGCGCCGACTGTGGCCTTGATAACTTTGATGTCATTACCCGCAACAAAGCCACCAATTGTCAGACCGACAATTGCCACATACTCAGTAGGCACCCAGAGCGCCAGAAGGCTCCCGTGAATCGCGTAGGTACCCAACGATGCCGCAAGAATAATTACGTAACCTACTATCAGAAACATGAGCTATCCCCAGTGATTGCTGCCGCAGGCAGCAAGCCGCCATATTGTTGCAGATCGTATTGTATCGAGAAAGCAAAGTAACCTCACCTCCACAAGAAGAAAGGGCCCTGGGTACCGAAGCACCAAGGGCCCTTTCTTGTTGCGGGACAATTACTTGGCCTGCCCCGACTCTTCCTCCATCTTGCTCGAGTACATCTTTCCCATCACAACACCGATCACGAGTACGCCAACAATCACTGCCAGGCTCATCAGACCAATATCGCTACCGAATAAGAGTTCCCATGCCATTACGTCACCTCCCAGTAACAAAAAAATCATTTTTGTGCAGACAAGTGTAGCAGCTCATCCGAGTCCGCATGCCACTCGCCATGCAATCGCCACTTAGCAGCTGGGTCTTCTATTGTAACCAACCAGCGCCCAGAAATCCCACTCGTCATTTTTCCAGAATATAATCCCGGAGCCTCTTTTTGAAGCCTCAGAAGCTGATCCTGCCCAGCACGCGTCGGGTGGGAAATTTTAATTGCCACCTCTGCAGGCATTTCAGTTTTGCCACCAGCAGTTAACAAGAGGCGCACATTTACCCCTGAACGCATCAAATCAGCAGCCATGCCAAGATCGCTGGCCTGCTGATCACGATGCAAGCGTTGATTTACAGCCAGCCCCTGCTTGTAGTAATCATCGACCACCAAGCCATCATTGCTAACCACCGCCAGCCAAACCGTCACCGCACCGGCAACGATAACCAGCGCCGGCCCAGATATCAGCAACCACGGCCAACGCTGTTTATACCAAGGGACAATCAGTGAGTCTTGGACCATTTATGCCACACAAACAAAGGGAATGAAATCATCTTTTGCATATTAGAGCGCCCTTTTTGCCGCTTTAATATACACCGCCAAACCGGCCTAGAAGACAGAAGGGGGTAAAGAGCATCCTCTTCACCCCCATAACTGCAGACCAGCTTACTTGGCAGCCTGGCCCAAGCTCAGCACATACGCAGACAGAAGATGTACTTTGGCATCACCCAAGAAGTCTTTCCATGCCGGCATCTTGTTCTGACGACCATTGGTGATCGTTTCGGTGATCGCAGCCTCCGAGGAAGCGTAGAGCCAAACCTTGTCGGTCAAGTTCGGAGCACCCAGTGCCTGCATGCCAGTACCTTCGGGGCCATGGCAACCAGCACAGCCAGCGGAAGCAAAAGCCTCTTTACCCTTGGAAGTACGAACTGAATCATTCGGAAGCCCGGACAAGGAGCGAACAAAGTTCGCCAAATCCTTGATCGTATCAGCACCCAGATGTGCATGCGGAGGCATCACACCCATCCGACCATTGGCAATCGTTTCCTTGATTTGCTCCGGCTCACCGCCGTAAAGCCAATCTGCATCGGCAAGATTCGGGAAGCCTTTGGCACCACGAGCATCCGCACCATGGCACTGCATGCAGTAAGTCATGTACAAACGCTTACCCATTTCCATGGCCTGCTTGTCGGCTGCAACTGCCTTGAGATCCATGGCCAGATACTTGTCAAACAGCGGCTTGACTGCAGCATCCATCTTCTCGACTTCTGCCTTATGCTGCCCCACAGAGGTCCAGTTCAGAACTCCTTTGAAATTTCCAAGCCCCGGGAACAGGACCAGGTAAACCAAGGCGAACACAACAGTGATGACAAACATCCAGCTCCACCATTTGGGCATCGGATTGTTGTATTCCTCCAGATTTTCATCCCAAACGTGCCCCATGGTCTTGCCAGGAGTAAAGGTTGCCTTACCCTGCACAATCAGAAGAACCGCACAGGCGAGAATACTCGCCAATACGATCACGATCACGTACAGGTTCCAAAAATCGCTAACGAAATCGCTCATTTGCTTTCCTTTTTTCAGCGCTTAGAGGAGGGAGCGTCTCCCTCCCGCTCATCTCGATCCGCGAACGGCAAATTCGCAGCTTCATCAAACCCTTGCTTGCTCGTTTTGCCGTAAGCCCAAGCAACAATTGCGAGAAAACAAACCAAGCCCGCAACAGTTACCAACGAGCGCAGATCATTGATGTCCATGGCCATTTACTTGGTGTTCTTAAGTGCGGTACCCAAGCCCTGCAGGTAGGCAATCAAAACATCCAATTCGGTCTTGTCACCAATCGCAGCCTTCGCACCCTTGATATCCTCATCCGAATAAGTGGGCAAGCCGCGTACCTTGGCGTAGGTGCGCATGACCTCCATCTTCTTTTCGATATCGACACCAACCGTGTCCTTGGCCTTGGTCGAAGCAAGCCAAGGGAAAGCCGGCATGTTCGATTCAGGAACCACGTCGCGCGGATTGATCAGGTGGGCACGCTGCCACTCATCCGAGTAGCGACCGCCAACACGATGCAAATCCGGGCCGGTACGCTTCGAACCCCACTGGAACGGGTGATCGTAAACATATTCGCCAGCTACGGAATAGTGACCATAACGCTCGGTTTCTGCGCGGAAAGGACGAATCATCTGCGAATGGCAGTTGTAACAGCCTTCGCGCAGATAGATATCGCGACCGGCAAGGCTGACCGCATCATAAGGCTTGACACCTTCAACCGGAGTCGTGGTGGACTTCTGGAAAAAGAGAGGAACGATCTCAAGCAAACCACCCCAGACAACGACCAGCAAGGTCAGGATGATCAGGAGCGGTACGCTTTTTTCGATTTGTTCGTGCTTAATCATTGTTCTTTACCTCTAATCAAGCGTGATGACCAGCCGGAGCGATGACCGGCATGTCTTCCGTCTTGCCACCCGCCATGGTCTTGAACATGTTGTAGGCCATGATCACCATACCAGACAGGAACAGGGCGCCGCCCAGGACACGAATAGCCCAGAACGGATACGAGCCCTTGACCGACTCAACAAAGCTATAGGCCAGGGTACCGTCAGCATTGACTGCACGCCACATCAGGCCCTGCATCACACCGGCAATCCACATGGAAGCAATGTAGAGAACCGTACCGATCGTTGCGATCCAGAAGTGGGTCGTCACCAGTTTGGTGCTGTACATCTCGGTCTTGCCGAACAAGCGGGGCAACAGGTAGTAGATGGAGCCAATGGACACCATGGCCACCCAACCAAGAGCACCGGAGTGCACGTGACCCACGGTCCAGTCGGTGTAGTGCGACAGCGCATTAACCGTCTTGATCGACATCATCGGACCTTCGAACGTGGACATACCGTAGAAGGACAGGGAGGTGATCAGGAACTTCAAGACGGGATCATCGCGCAGTTTGTGCCAAGCACCCGAAAGGGTCATGATGCCGTTGATCATGCCACCCCAAGACGGAGCAAGCAGGATCAGCGAGAAGATCATGCCCACAGACTGGGTCCAATCAGGCAGCGCGGTGTAGTGCAGGTGGTGCGGCCCCGCCCACATGTAGGTAAAGATCAGCGCCCAGAAGTGAACCACCGACAAACGGTAAGAGTAAACCGGCCGACCAGCCTGCTTCGGAACGAAGTAATACATCATCCCGAGGAAGCCAGCAGTCAGGAAGAAACCAACGGCATTGTGACCATACCACCACTGGATCATCGCATCCTGAACACCTGCATAGGCAGAGTAGGACTTGGTCAGAGACACCGGCAGCGCAGCGCTGTTACCGAGGTGCAACAGTGCAACCGCAATGATGAAAGCACCGAAAAACCAGTTCGCAACATAGATATGCGAAACCTTACGGACTGCAATCGTCCCGAAGAAGACTACCGCATAAGACACCCAGACCAAGGTGATCAGGATATCGATCGGCCACTCCAGTTCGGCGTACTCCTTGCCGCTGGTGATACCCAGCGGCAGAGTCACGGCGGCCAGGACGATGATCAACTGCCAACCCCAGAAGGTGAACGGAATCAGCGGACCACCCCACAGGCGGGTGTGGCAGGTGCGCTGCACAACCCAGTAAGAAGTGGCGAAGAGTGCGCAGCCACCAAAAGCGAAAATCACTGCATTGGTATGCAGCGGACGCAGACGGCCAAAGTGCAGCCAGGGACCGATATTCAACTCCGGCCACACCAACTGTGCAGCGATGATGACACCGACAAGCATGCCGACGATGCCCCAGATGACGGTCATGACGGCAAATTGCCGTACGACCTTATCGTTATATGTGGTTTGCGTTCCAGACATGAACCCACCTCTCGTTAATGAAAAAACGGATGCCCGCCTCCCTGATGCCAAGGGGGCACTTGAAAGCGGATGGTATTCTAGATTAGTTGGGGCGTTTTGACCTAGATCAACCGACCGAATATCTAGTCCGGATTGCCGATAAGGACATTTCGCAAATGCGAAAAATGACTGCAGTCAATGCCCATTCGGGAATTCAAACCCGGCTGCAGCAACACAGCGCCCGCACTAACAGCCAATGATTCGGTGGACAAAAAAAGGGTGCGCCGCAACGCACCCCAACCCCAACAGAGAAATGATGTGAACCCTTTCAGCTTCACCTTTTCCTATATTGCCGGAGCCGCATAAATTCAGCGTTGACGCAGGTCAAACATTTTCTGCTTGGCTTTTTTCCTGACTCCCGACGCCCCCTCCGGGAGGAGACTGAGGCTCATCCATCAATACTTTGAAACCCGGCCCCTCGAGATCATCGAACTGCCCACTCCGCACCGACCACCAGAACGCTAGCCCAATCCCGAAAACCAGAACAACCGAAACCGGTATCAACAAATAAACACTTTCCATCAGTCATTCTCCAGGCGCTGGATGCGCAACGAGTTGAGCACCACCAGCAGGGAACTCGCCGACATGCCAATTCCTGCAAGCCAGGGCGTCACATAACCCATAATCGCCAAAGGCAGGGCAATAAAATTATACGCAAATGACCACCATAGATTCTGCCGGATCACTCGCAGGGTTTTCATTGCCCGCAGCAAGCCATGGCGCAAGTGCTCCAGATTCTCCGAAAGCAAGACAAAATCCGACTGGGTTCTGGCCAATTGCGCCCCACCGCCCATCGCAATCGAGACCTGTGCCTGCGCCAAGACCGGCGCATCATTGACGCCATCACCGATCATTGCAACCACTGCGCCTTCCTCCTGCAAACGGCGCACACAGTCATGCTTCTGCTGCGGCGACATCCCGGCATGCGCTTCGCCGATCGCCAGTTCCGCCGCGACCCGTGCGACAACCGTTGGCGCATCACCGCTCAACAGGACTACATGCCGACCAGCCTTGCGCAAGCTGGCAACCAGTTCTCGCGCCTCAGGCCGCAAACTGTCACCAATCCGGAACAAGGCCAGGCATGCGTCCTGATCGGCCAGCGCCACTACCGTATCGCCACTAACCAGCCAATCAGCAGGCAAGTCGGAGACTGACCGCCCAGCCAGTTCCAATGCGTAGTCAGGCCGCCCCAGTCGATAGCGACGACCGTCGACCACCCCTTCAACACCACGCCCCGGTTCGTTGCGCAAGGCCTCTGTAGCCAACCGCTCCTCCGACGCATCGCACAGCGCCCGCGCCAGCGGATGCTCGGACGCCTGCTCGAGGGTTGCCGCCAACGCCAGCACCCGCTCCCGCGAACAGCCGGCAAACGGCAGCAGATCGAGCAAGCGCATCTCTCCCGTCGTCAGTGTTCCGGTTTTATCAAATACGAAGTGAGTTGCCCGCGCCAGAGTTTCAATGGCATGACCACGAGTCACCAGCAAGCCATCCTTGGCTAATGCACCGGCCCCCACCGTCAAAGCAATCGGCGTCGCCAGCGACAGGGCACAGGGGCAAGTCACAACCAGTACCGAAACCATGATCCACAAGGCCCGCCCGGGATCCACCCAGTACCACCCCACGGCGGCGAGCACTGCCACGACCAGCAGGGCTGCGACAAAACGACTGGCCACCCGGTCTGCCAGTTCGACAATCTGCGGCTTCTCGGTTGCAGCCCGCTCCATCAGATGAATGATGGCCGACAGGCGAGTTCCCTCCCCCACCTGCAACACCTGCACCACCAGCGGGCTATCGGTGTTGATCGCCCCGCCGGTGACTGCATCACCCGGCGCCTTCTCCACCGGCTTGCTTTCTCCGGTGAGCAGCGACTCATTTGCCGCGCTACGCCCCTCAATCACCCGACCATCGGCCGGGATGATCTCCCCCGGCTTGACCAGGACAAAATCTCCGGCCACCAGGTCGGCAACCAGTTTCTGCTCGCATCCACGGTCGACCGGAAAATTCGGCATTTTCTGGGCAAACGCCGGCAGCAGCCGGGCCAGCGCCTCGGTCACCCCGACCGCCTTCTGGCGCGCGCTCATCTCCAGGAAGCGCCCGCCCAGCAGGAAAAAAACAAACATCGTGACCGAGTCAAAATACACCTCACCCGCCGCCACCCAGGTTGCCCAGCAACTGGCCACGAAGGCCGCCCCGACGCCCAAGGCAACCGGCACATCCATACCGACGCGGCGCAGCCGCAAATCCCGCCAGGCGTTACGAAAGAAAGGTGCAGAGGAATAGAAAATCACCGGCAAGGTGAGCACCAGGCTGGCCCAGCGCATCAGGCTTTCAATATCCGGGGTCATATCACCGTCGGCGATATACACCGGATAGGCGTACATCATCACCTGCATCATGCCAAAGCCGGCGACCCACAGCCGCCACAAGGCATCGCGCCGTTCGTTACGGGCAATCTCCTCGTTCTTGGCCGCGTCATAGGGATAGGCCCGATAGCCGATCTGGGCAATTGCCGCCAGAATATCGGAGAGCCTGATTTGCGACTCGTCCCAGCGCACCCGGGCACGCCGGGTGGCGTAATTGATGTTCAGCGCAGTCACCCCGGGCAAGCGCCCGACATGCTGCTCATTCAGCCAAATGCACGCAGCACAAGTGATCCCCTCAAGCAGCAGCGAGGCTTCACGTTCGCTGGCCCCCAGCTCGCGAACGAAGCTCTTCTGAAATTCGGCATGATCAAACAACGCCAGCTGATCCAGGATCGCCGGCCGGGCTTCGCGCTGCGACTCGGGCAAGGCGTCCCGGCTACGGTAATAATCCTCCAGACCGTTATCGACAATCGAGCGGGCCACTGCCTGACAACCGTGGCAGCACATTGCCCGCGTTTCGCCACCAATGGCCACGGGAAGATCAACATCAGCCGGAATCGGCTGACCACAGTGATAGCACGAGGCGTCGGACATGCAATAAAAAAGGCGCCGAAGCGCCTTGGGTAAGGACGGAGTGCGCAGTATAGATTATTTGCTCCCCATCCGGATGGCACCGTCAAGGCGAATCACCTCCCCGTTGAGGCAAGCATTTTCGGCGATGTGCCTGACCAGAGAGGCATATTCGGCTGGCTTTCCCATGCGGGCCGGGAACGGCACCATTTTGTTCAGCGACTCCTGCACCTCGGCCGACATCCCCAGCAGCATCGAGGTTTCCATGGTGCCCGGCACAATCGTGACACAACGAATGCCACGCCGTGCCAACTCACGAGCCACCGGCAAGGTCAGGGCCTCCACCCCGACCTTCGACGCCGCATAAACCACCTGACCCAGTTGCCCTTCGAATGCGGCAATTGAGACCGTGGATGATCAGGCTGCGCTCACCACGTCGGTTTCAACGAAACAGGCATACGCCCCCAACTCGCCGACCATCTTGTCCCCAGCTTCACGGCTCAGGTCGGCCAGAACAACCCTGGCGCCAGTTTCCACCAACGTACGCGCAGTCACCGCACCAAGTCCCGAATCGGCGCAGGCAAGCAAAGACACTTTATCCGTGACTACATATTTACACCTTGAAGCACGGCAAAGCACACCTGCCACGACACTACAGCCATTGTTCAAGACAGCATCTTACCCACGCCACCGTGATGCATAAAAGCGTGGACGATACCCTGACACCCCAGAGCAAAGACTGCGCGAAGCACATGCTTTCGCGCTAATATCTGACCTTTGGACCACGCCATTCATCCCTCGCGCAGCAATGCCCCCCAGCGATCACACCATTCAGGTCGACCAACTCCAGATCGGCGTCTATGTCTATCTCGATGTCGGCTGGATGAATCACCCGTTCAGCTTCAACAATTTCAAGATCCGCGATGCCGAACAATTGCGCATCATCCGGCAATTGGGGCTGAAAGCAGTGCGCTGGGACCCCGCCCGCAGCGACACCAAGCCCCTGCCTCCCGGTAGCGCAGATACCACAGCCAGCCGGCCGCAGCCACCACCGGCACCCAGCGCTGATGCCGACGTCGAAACCCCGGAGATGCGCGAAAAGCGGCAGCGCATCGAACGCCTGAGCCAGCACCACGCCGACATTGCCCGCGTCGAACAAGCCTTCACCAACGCCGCCAGCATTGTTCGCAACATCAGCAAGAACATCTTCGCAAAGCCCGAAAGCACCATCGGCGAAGCCAACCGGCTGATCGGCGAAATCGTCGACACCTTGCTTGCCGCACCCGAGCTCGCAATTCAGGTGATGGCCGAAAAACCAGGCAACGAAGACGTTTATCTGCACTCGCTGAATGTTTCCGTCCTCGCCATGACCCTGGCCCGCGAGCTAAAGCTGCCCCCGGAGTTGGTCAAGGTAGCCGGGGTAGGATCGCTGTTCCACGACATCGGCCTCAACGAAATTCCGAACAAGATCCTCAACAACCCCGGTCAGCTCTCCAAGCCCGAACGCGACTTCCGCGAACAGCATTGCCAGTACGGCCTCGACATCAGCCGCAGGGCAGGCCTGCCCGCCGCCGTGCAGAAAATCGTTTTCCAGCACCACGAATACTTCGATGGCAGCGGCTACCCACAACGCCTCAAAGGCGAAGCCATCGACCCGCTCGCCCGGCTGGTCGCGCTGGTCAACATCTACGACAACCTGTGCAATCCGGTCAATCTGGCGCAGGCACTGACCCCACACGAAGCACTGTCGATGATGTTTGCGCAGCAAAGAAGCCGCTTCGACCCCCGTTTCCTGCAAGCCTTCATCCGCTTCATGGGGGTTTACCCCCCCGGCAGCGTGGTACAACTATCGAACGATGCGATCGGCCTGGTCATTCGCGTGAACTCGGCACGCCCGCTACGGCCGAACATCATCCTCTACGAAAGCGGCATCCCCAAGACAGAAGCAATCATCCTTGACCTGAACGACGAGCCCGATATCAACATCAGCAAGGCCATCCGCCCCGCACTGCTACCGGCAGCAATTTACGACTACCTGAGTCCCCGCAAACGGGTCAGCTACTATTTCGATGCCAACGGGACATAATCAAGTCCATGCCCTCCCCTTCACTCTCTTACGGCGAGCAACTGTTACTGACCCACAGCGGTGAAATCCTGCTCACCGTCTCGGTGGCAGACCAGCGGATCGTTGCCGCCAACCGGCGAGCCTGCGACCTGCTGGGCTACCCGGCAGAGCACCTGCAAGGCATGGAAGTGACGCTCATCGAGGCCGGCCTCAGTGACATTTTTTACTGGGAGGAAGTCCGCCAGGGCGGCAGCGGCGAGTTCGACAATGTTGAAGGGCAATATCTGTGCGCCGACGGCAGCCTTCTCCCGGTCATCAAAAGCGCCCGCCGCGAACGTAGCCCTACGGGCGACTGGGTCGTCCTGCGCATGCGGGATGCCCGCGAAGCCAGGCTAGCCGAAGAACGTGCAACCCAACTGACCGCACAACTGCAGGCGACACTGGAAGCCAGCGGCGACGGGATTCTGGTACTGGACACCGCCGGCAACGTAGTTAACATGAATCGCCGCTGCAGCCAGATGTGGGGCTTACCCGACTCAATCCTGCTGCAGGGCGACCAGGCTATCCTGCACTGGCTGGACAACCAGTTGAGCACACGCTGCAGCGCAAAATGCCTGATCGGCAACAACGACACGGTCGACGACGAAAAACTCGAAATTCTCGAACTCAACAACGGCAGCTATTTCGAACGGCGCTCCCGTCCGCAATTGGCCAAGGAACAGGTGATCGGCCGGGTTTACAGTTTTCATGACATCACCGAACGCATCATCCACGAGCGCGAGCTGACCGCTGCACGCGAAAAGGCCGAGCAGGCCAATCGGGCCAAAAGCGATTTCCTGGCGATGATGTCGCACGAAATCCGCACCCCGATGAACGGCGTCATCGGGATGAGCGCAATGCTCCTGGAAACCCGCCTGCACAGCCAACAACGGCAGTACGCGGAAATCATCCACGCCAGCGCGGAAGCCCTGCTCTCGATCGTCAATGACGTGCTCGACTTTTCCAAGATCGAGGCCCGCAAGCTGACCCTGGAAAGCATCGACTTCAACCTCTTTTCGCTGCTGGAGGACTTTGCCGACCTGTACAGCATCCGGGCTGCAGAAAAACATCTGCACTTCGACTGGTCCTTTGCCCCTGACACGCCGGGAGAGTTCTGCGGCGATCCCGGCCGTCTGCGCCAGATATTGATCAATCTGGTCGGCAATGCCATCAAATTCACCGAACACGGCGAGATCACGCTCAGCGTAGACCTGCTCGAACAAACGGAAAGCGAAGCCCGACTACGTTTTTCGGTCAGCGATACCGGGATCGGCATCCCCCCCGAACGCCGCGAATTGATCTTCCACCCCTTCGAGCAGGCCGACAACTCGACCACCCGCCAATACGGTGGAACCGGCCTCGGCCTGGCCATTTCGGCCCAATTGGCGCAGATGATGGATGGAGAAATCGGGCTAATTCCCCGCCCCGAAGGCGGCAGCACCTTCTGGTTCAGCTGCCGCCTCAACCTTCAGCAAGCCGGCGCGGTCGATGCAGCAAAGGCGCCACTGCCGCCGCTGGCTGGCCACCGGATCCTGATCGTCGACCATCGCCCCCACAACCGTCGCCTCTTGTGCGGCCTGCTGCAGCAATGGCAAATCAGCACGCAGACCTGCGCCGATGCGGAACAGGCGTTGCATATTCTGGAGCAGCAACAAGCCGCCGCTGCCCCGATCGATGCCGTTCTGATCGACCGCCTGCTGCCCGGGATTGACGGTGAAACGCTTGGCGCCTGGATTCGCGAGCGGTCGGCTCTGCGCAATACAGCCCTGATCCTGATGACTTCGCACAGCCGCCACGGGGACGGCCAAAGAGCTGCCAACATCGGCTTCTCTGCCTACCTGCAAAAGCCGATCAAGCGCAGCACCCTGGCCGAATGCCTGCGCCAGAGCCTGCGCCAAGCCCCCTCCTCCGAACAAGCACTGATCACCCAGCACTCGCTGGCCGAAGAGCGCCGCCATAGCGCACACCTGCTGTTGGCCGAAGACAACCAGGTCAATCGCGCAGTCCTCGGCAGCATGCTTGGCAAACTGGGCTACACCCGGATCACGGTTGCCCATAACGGCCTTGAAGCCCTCGAAAAAGCAGGCGCCGATCACTACGACCTGATTCTGATGGACTGCCACATGCCGGTCATGGACGGCTACGAGGCCACGCAAGAACTACGGCGCAGGGGAAGCCAGGTCCCGATTATCGCCGTCACCGCCAACGCAATGAGCGACGACATTGAACGCTGCCTGGCTGTCGGCATGAACGATCACATTGCCAAACCGATCATTCTCAAGACACTAGCCCAGACACTGGACAAATACCTGCACCGTGACAGCGACACCACCCTGCCACTGGCAGTCCCCTGAACGCTCAGGAGTGCGGCTTTTCGCGCGATGGCCAATGCCTGGCCAACGCAAATAGCGCAGCCAGCAGCAGCCCCAGAGGCAAAATGAAGTAAACGAGAAGATCAAGCATGGCGGCATTATTCCAAACGAATTCAGATAATGCAATTACCAAATATGACAAGCCACCTCTCGATGTTGCAACCCAGGCACCAAATGGTGCACAACAAGCCAAGGAGGAGAATGAGGTGGTGCGTCCCAACGGAATCGAACCGCTGACCTCCACGATGTCAACGTGGCGCTCTAACCAACTGAGCTAGGGACGCATCGGGCGCGCCAAATAAAACCAGCAGCAGGTGCAGCCAGGCCGCCTCTCCCGGGCAACCAGCCCAAAGGCTGGAGCTGAATTGATGGTGCCGTTGAAGTGAATCGAACACTCGACCTACTGATTACGAATCAGTTGCTCTACCAACTGAGCTACAACGGCAGCACTGAAAGCACCGGAGCTCCGGCACCCAACAGAGATTAGAATTATAGCTTCTGTTTCCTTTGGCAGGCAAGCCTCCTCACCAGCATGAATCTCTTGCGTACCCTGGTCACGGTCAGTGGCATGACCCTGCTCTCCCGCATTCTCGGTTTTGTTCGCGACTTCGTGATCGCCCGCACCTTTGGCGCAGGTCCGGCGACCGATGCCTTTTTTGTTGCCTTCAAGCTGCCCAACCTGCTGCGCCGGATGTTCGCCGAAGGCGCCTTCTCGCAGGCCTTCGTCCCCATCCTTGGCGAATACAAGAATCAGCGCAGCAACGAAGACACCCGCAGCCTGGTGGACCACGTTGCCACGCTGCTATTACTGGCACTGAGCCTGTTGACCGTGCTCGGCATGGTCATGGCCCCGCTGCTGGTCTGGCTGTCGGCCCCGGGATTCAGTGCCGATGCCGGCAAATTCGAATTGACGGTCAGCCTGACCCGAATCACCTTCCCCTACATCCTCTTCATGTCCCTGGTCGCGCTGGCCGGTGGCATTCTGAACACCTGGAGCCGCTTCGCCGTTCCCGCCTTCACGCCGGTCCTGCTCAATCTCGCCTTCATTGGCATGGCGCTGTTTGCCGTCCCCTATTTCGACCCGCCGGTACTGGCCCTGGGTTGGGCGGTATTCATCGGTGGCATCCTGCAGCTGGCGCTGCAGATTCCGGCCCTCAAGCGGATTGCCCTGCTGCCGCGCCCGCGCCTGGACTGGCGAGCGGCCTGGGCCGACCCCGGGGTGCGGCGGGTCCTGACCCTGATGGGCCCGGCCCTGGTCGGCGTTTCGGTGTCCCAGATCAGTCTGATCATCAACACCATCTTCGCCTCGTTTCTGGGCAGCGGCAGCGTCTCCTGGCTATATTACGCCGACCGCCTGATGGAGTTTCCTGCCGGCTTGCTCGGGGCTGCACTCGGCACCATCCTGCTGCCTTCGCTAGCGCGCTGCCACGCCAGCGGCGACCAGAGCGAATACTCAAAGCTGCTCGACTGGGGGCTACGCCTGACCTTGCTGTTGGCGGCCCCGGCTTCGGTCGCCCTGGCCATTCTCGGTGTACCGCTCCTGGCTACCCTGTTCCAGCACGGCGCCTTCGGCGCCGACGATGTGCTGCGCACCCGCGAAGCCCTGGTCGCGTACAGCGTCGGGCTGACCGGCCTGATTCTGGTGAAGGTCCTCGCCCCTGGTTTCTACGCCCGCCAGAATGTCCGCACCCCGGTCAGGATCGCGCTGATTTCGCTGGCCGCCACCCAGGCAATGAACCTTGCATTCGTCGGCTGGATAGCCCACGCCGGACTAGCGCTTTCGATCGGTCTGGCCGCCTGTCTGAATGCCGCCCTCCTTTATCGCGGCTTGCGGCGATCCGGCATCTACGTACCGCTGCCAGGGTGGCAGCGCTTCGTCCTCAAACTACTGCTCGCACTCGCGACCATGGCAACCACCCTGTGGCTGGGCATGGGCCATGAGGCCGACTGGCTGCAGGGTAATCTAGGGCAACGTGCCATCCACCTCGCCTGGCTTGCGCCCCTTGGCGCAGGCAGCTATTTCGCTACACTGTGGCTGCTCGGCTTCCGCCTCAGCGATTTCCGGCGCCGTGCCAGCACCTGATACAGAATTTACAAACTGGAGGAGACACCATCATGCACATCACCAGCAGCAGCTTCGCCAACGGCGCCCGCATTGCCGGCGACCAGGCCTTCTGCCTGCCCGACCCGACTCACCACGTCTGCCTGGGCAAAAACTGCAATCCGCAACTGAGCTGGCACGATGCGCCTACCGGCACCCGCTCTTTTGTCATTCTCTGCCACGACCCCGACGTCCCCAGCCAGGGTGACGACGTCAACCAGGAAGGCCGCACGGTGCCGGCAACTCTGCCCCGCGTCGATTTCTTCCACTGGGTGCTGATCGATCTGCCGGCCGGCATCAGCACCATCGCCGAAGGAGAATTCAGCAGTACCGTAACCCCACGTGGCAAACCCGGCCCGCAGGCTGCGCACGGCGCCCGCCAGGGGATCAACAACTACACCGACTGGTTTGCCGGCGATCACGACATGCGCGGCGATTACTACGGTTACGACGGTCCCTGCCCGCCATGGAACGACGAGATCATCCATCGCTACATTTTCACGGTCTACGCGCTGGACATCGAAAAACTACCGCTCACCGGCAAATTTGGCGGCCCGGAAGTACGCAGTGCGATGACTGGTCACATCCTGGCGGAAGCCAGCCTGTACGGAACCTACACGCTCAACCCGGCACTATCCGACTGAGAGGCGCCGACTCGGGCTGGAACCGGCTGACGCCCCTCCCGCTTGGCGGCAGCCAAGCACCGACCCCAGCCCGAAGCCCGGCTGCCGCACGGCCTCGGCGGCGGAATTTGCATGATCATCGGCGTAGACGGCAATGGTCAGCGGCCCCACCGGCCGCTTAAGATGCCGCTGCCGACAACCATAACGAGACACTCATGCAAGCATTCCAGGACAGCTACCCGGACAACGTTGCCCACTGCTACGGCTGCGGCCGCCTGAACCAGGCCGGCCACCAGATCAAGACCCACTGGGAAGGCGAAGAAAGCGTCACCCGCTACCTGCCGCGCCCCGAGCATACGGCCATCCCGGGCTTCGTCTACGGCGGGCTGCTGGCTTCGCTGATTGACTGCCACAGTACCGGCACCGCCGCAGCCGCGATGTATCGCGCCGAAAACCGGGCGATGGACAGCGACCCCGCCTTCCGCTTCGTCACCGGCTCGCTGCACGTCGACTACCTGAAGCCGACACCGCAGGGGGTCGAGCTGGAAATTCGTGGCCAGGTCAAGGAAATCAAGGGTCGCAAGGTCATCGTCAGCGCCACCGTCTACGCCAATGGCGTCGCCACCGCACGCGGCGAAGTCGTCGCAGTGCAGATGCCCGACAACTTTACCGCCTGAGACCACCGGCGCATCAGGCGCCGGCCGCGCGCAACTTGCGGTACAGGGTGCGCGGACTGACCCCCAAGGCCCGCGCCAGTTCGCCGGCATCTTCCGGCTGCTGCCGGCGAGCCCAGCGCAAGTAGGCGGCCTCCAGTTCGGCCAGCGGCTGCAAGCCGCTGACCCGAAACTCGCCCCCCCCCTCGCCGACCTCCGAAGCCAGGTCGAGCGGCAGATCCTCGGCCATTTCCTGCACATGCACGAGGTCGACCGTGTCGCCATCGGCCAGCAGCGAAGCGCGTTCGATCAGGTTGCGCAATTCGCGGATGTTGCCCTCGAAGCGACGCCCCTGCAGCCAACCCAACGCGGCCGCACTGAGCCGTCGGCCCGGGCGCCGGTCGACCCGCTCAAGCAGCGACGAGGCCAGTAGCGGAATATCCTCCTTGCGCTCATGCAGTGCCGGGGTATGGATCGGAAAACTATTGATCCGAAAATACAGGTCGCGGCGAAAACGCCCCTCGGCAACCATCGCCCGCAAATCCTGATGCGTCGCACACACCAGGCGGAAATCAGCGGACAGGCAATCGAGCCCGCCGACCCGGCGGTAGGTACCGGTTTCCAGCAGGCGCAGCAACTTGACCTGCTGCGACAGTGGCAACTCACCGATTTCATCAAGAAACAGCGTCCCCCCGGCAGCCGCTTCAACCAGCCCCAATTTCCGATGGGCGGCACCGGTGAACGCGCCCTTTTCGTAGCCAAACAACTCGCTCTCGAACAGGGTTTCAGTCATCCCGGCGCAGTCGACCGGGACAAACGGCCCTTTTTCCCGACTGCTTGCCTCGTGAATCGCATGCGCCACCAGTTCCTTGCCGGTGCCGGTTTCCCCCAGCAGCAGTACCGCCGCCCCCGAATGGGCCACCCGCATCACCTTCTCGAGCATGCGCATGAAAGCCGGCGCCCGCCCGACCAGCCCCTGCGCCGCTGGCCGGCTGCTGCTGTGGCGAACCACCGACATGGTCTCGACAAAATAGGTGATTTCGCCCGCCTGGTTGCGGATCGGCGTGGTATCAACCGCCACGTGCTCCTCGCCGCGTGGCGTGTGGTGCAGGTGCAGCACCCGTTGCGGCGCCCCCGACTCCAGGCTCTGCTTCAAGGGGCAGGACTCACCCGCCTGATCGCAGGGCACGCTGAACCGGTGCGAGACCTCGTAACAGCGGCGTCCGACCAGACCGCCGGCCGCCCCGAATTCGCGTATGTAAGCAGCATTGGCTGCAACAATGCGATAATCGGCATCCATTACGATGCGCGGCTCGGGCAAGGCCTCAAGGAAAGAAATCAGTTCACTCAGCAAACGAGCCACGGCGACAAACCTGACAAATTAACCAGTTAAGGCCGCCAATTCTGACACAAACCACCGAGGCTACCTGGCAAAAAAATACAACAGCGCAGGCAAGCAACTGTTTTTTAATAGATCATACGAACTAGACAAAACAGGCACGTATCTTGTTATAAACCAACTTTACCCGGCTAGCGAAAACCCCGATGAATCAAGCAGACCAACCGCAAGAGGCCGCACCGGCCAAAGTCTCGTTCTACGAGAAACGCAAGAAAATCCAGGCCAAGAGTGTGCGCGGCTTTTTCGACAACTGGCGGATTGCACTGGTGCTATTCACCCAGGTCATCTTCTACGGCGGCCTCTGGCTCGAATGGAACGGCCGTCAGGCGATCCTCTTCCACCTGGTCGAACGCAAGTTCTACATTTTCGGTCTGGTCTTCTGGCCCCAGGACGTGATCTACCTGGCCGCCCTGCTGATCATTTCGGCTTACGCGCTGTTCCTCGTCACCGCTGTCGCCGGGCGCCTGTTCTGCGGCTACGCCTGCCCGCAAACGGTGTACACCGAAATGTACATGTGGATCGAGAACCTGGTCGAAGGCGACCGCAACGCCCGAATGAAGCTCGACAAGGCCCCGCCGAGCGGCCGCAAGTTCGCGCTACGCGGCACCAAGTACCTGCTGTGGACGGCACTCGGCCTGTGGAGCGGCTTCACCCTGGTCGGCTACTTCACCCCGGTCAAGGAACTGATCAACAACGTGCTGACCAACAGCCTCGGCCCCTGGGAAGCCTTCTGGATCTTCTTCTACGGTGGCTTCATGATCCTGATGGCCGGCTTCCTGCGCGAACAGGTGTGCAAGTACATGTGCCCCTACGCTCGCTTCCAGAGCGTGATGTTCGACCCGGATACGCTGATCATCACCTACGACCCGGAGCGCGGCGAACAGCGCGGCGCCCGCAAAAAGGGCGTCGACGCCAAGGCTGCCGGCCTCGGCGACTGCGTCGACTGCGGCCAGTGCGTCAACGTCTGCCCCACCGGGATCGACATCCGCAACGGCCTGCAATACGAATGCATCGGCTGCGCCGCCTGCATTGACGTCTGCGACCAGGTCATGGACAAGGTCGGCCTGCCGCGCGGCCTGATCCGCTATTCGACCGAGAACGCACTGGCCCAGCACCTCAGCCGCAAGGAAATCATGGCCCACATCGTCCGCCCGCGGATCATGCTGTACACCGCCATCCTGATTATCATCTGCGGCCTGTGCACCTGGTTCCTCGCGCATCGCATCCCGCTCAAGCTTGACATCATCCGCGACCGCTCGGTGCTGGCCCGTGAAACCGACGACGGCCGGATCGAAAACCTCTACCTGCTGCAGATCATGAACACCGAGGAACGCCCGCACCGCTACAAGATCACGGTCGACGGCCTGGAAGGGGCGGAAATCGCCGGCGACAGCGAATTCGAAGTCGCCGCCGCCAGCCTGCAGGGCTTCAATACAGCCGTCCGCGTCCAGCCCGATGCCGGCAAGAGCGGTGCCAACACCATCCACTTCAACATCGTGGCCACCGACAACCCGGAGATCGCCCTGCGCGAAAAAGCCAGCTTCCTGCTCCCGCGCTAACTCTCGCCCCCTGAACAACCCGGCCCACCTGTGGTGCGCCGGGTTTTTTCACGCCCCGACCGGGCTGAACGAGGCCCTCGCGACCCCGATCGACCGCGAAGACCGCTACCGGGCGATCATTGATCTCGACGAAGTGGTCAATTACTGCAAGACCACCATCAGCGAAATGGATGTCCTGGCCCTGGCACCAGACAAGCACTGCCTCGACACGGCCCTCCGCATCAAGCAGGGCGTCGATGCGCTGGCCCCGGGCTACGCCAAGCTCTCAAGCGACCCGGCCAGCGCGGCCAGTGATGCCGACGCCGCACGCAAAGCCGAACGCCGGGTCGAAAAAGCCTAGCGCCGGGCCATCGCCGAGTTGTTCCAGGGCGACGACTACATCCACATGTTCAAGCGCCGCGAAATCTACCGCCACCTGTCGAATGCCGCCGACCGGATGGCGAATTGCGCAAACACGCTACACGACATCGTGGTCAAGATGTGTTAAATGCTAAAATCGACACTCCTAAAGTCATATATCTTTAGTCAGAGGCGCTGACCGGCACTCTGACCTAACCGGAGTGTCCATGAAGCAAAAGCGGCAAATCCTGCTCGCTTTCATCTTGCCAGCCATTGTCGCACTGCTGACGGTGGCGGTATTTCTCGAAAGTTCCAACCGTCACCTGGCCATCGAGCGCTGGTCGGTGGAGCACCAGTCCCTGGTCCACGGGATCGGTGATGCCGTCGAGGAACGCCTGAGCGAGGTTCGCGGCCTGCTCGAATACGCCGCCCGACAGGACAGTTTCCGGCAACTATCCGCCAGCCATCAGCTCAATCCGGCGATCAACGGCATACCGGAACACAGCGAAACCAACAAGCGGCACATGCTGCAATCGCTGCTGGCACAAATGCCAGCCCTGACCATCGCCTTCATCGCCCTGCCCGACGGCGAAATTTACCTGGCCCAACCCTATGCGGTGCAGCGCAGCCTGCACAAGCACAACCTCGCCGACCGGGCCTACTTTCAGGAAGCCAGCCGCACCCGCCAGGCAACGGTCTCGAACGGCCTGCTGACGGTCGACGGACGCCTGTCGGTGGTGATCGACCTGCCTCTGCTCGACGCCCAGCAACAGATTTACGCCCATCTGGGCGCCGTCGTTTCGCTGGAGAACCTGTCCACGCTCCTCAGCCCGGAACGGGTCGCCCCATTCGACCAGGCCCTGCTGGTCGACCGGCAAAACCGCCTGCTGGCCCATACCAGGCCCGAAGAAGTGATCCCGGAGGTGCAACGATCACCGTTCCAGCACCCCTTGCTCGACACCTTCACCGAGGCCGGCGAAGACAAGGTCCGCTTTCTCGAATTCACCGACCGCAGCCAGCAACGCTGGCTGGGCTTCGGCCTGCGTCTCAACAACGGCTGGACCCTGGTCGTTCAGCGCGAACTCGACAGCGCCCTCAGTGAATACGCAGCCGCCACCCGCCGCAGCACGGCACTGGTCGCCGCGATCCTGATCGTGACTGGCGGCATCGGCCTGCTGATCGCACTGGTCGTCACCAACCGCTGGGAAGAGGCCAGCCGGCAGGTGGTGCGCGCCCACGACGAACTCGAACAACGGGTAGCCGAGCGCACCGCCGAACTGGCCGCCAGCCAGGAACGGCTGGCCCGCTCCAGCGACTTCTACCTGTCGGTCCTCGAAAGCTTCCCGGCGCTGATCTGGCGCTCTGGCCTCGACGCCAAATGCGATTACTTCAACCGCACCTGGCTCGAATTCACCGGCCGCCCGCTCAGCGACGAACTCGGTGACGGCTGGGCTGAAGGCGTACACCCGGAGGATCTCGAACGCTGCATCGAGACCTACATCCGGAATTTCGAGGCGCGCACGCCGTTTGAAATGGAATATCGCCTGCGCCACCACAGCGGCGAGTACCGCTGGATCATCGACATGGGGCGCCCCTTCCACGGCATCCAGGGCGAATTCATCGGTTTCCTCGGTGCCTGCTTCGACGCCTCCGAACGCCACGCCGCTGCCGAACGGCTGCGCCTGGCCGCCAGCGTCTTCTCGCATGCCCGCGAAGGCATCCTGCTCACCGACGCCGAGACCAACATTCTTGAAGTCAACGACGCCTTTTGCGAGATCACCGGCTACAGCCGCAGCGATGTCATTGGTCAGCGTCCCGGCATGCTCAAGGCCTCGCGCCTGCACAACCAGGATTTCTACCAAGAAATGTGGGGCGCACTGCGCGAACACGGCTACTGGCAAGGTGAAATCTGGAATCGCAAGAAAAGCGGCGAGGTTTATGCCGAACTGCTGACCATTTCCACGGTCCGCGATGCACGCGGCGCCATCGCCAATTACGTTGGCATTTTCGCCGACATCACGCTGCAAAAGGAGCACGAGCAGCGGCTCGAGCATCTCGCCCACTACGACCCGCTGACCGGCCTGCCCAACCGCACCCTGCTCAGTGATCGTCTGCACATGGCAATCGCCCAGGCTCAACGTAATGGCCAGCAACTGGCGATCTGCATGCTCGACCTCGACGGCTTCAAGCAGGTGAACGACCGCTTCGGGCACGCCACCGGCGACCAGCTGCTGGTCGCCTTCACCCACCGGCTCAACGACGAATTGCGCCAGACCGACACCGTCGCCCGGCTGGGTGGGGACGAATTCGTGATCCTGCTCAACGAACTCGACTCACTGGAGCAAAGCATTGAAATACTCCAACGCCTGATCCTCGCCGCCGGCCAGAGCTACACCCTAGGCAACGACGAAATCGTCCGCGACATCACCGCCAGCATCGGTGTCACGCTCTACCCCGATGACGGTGCCGACCCAGACCAGTTGCTGCGTCACGCCGACCAGGCGATGTACATTGCCAAGCAGACCGGCGGCAACCGCTATTTCATGTTCGATCCGCTCAAGGACTTGAGCATCCGCAAGGAAATCAGCCAGCTGGAACGCCTGGGTGCTGCCCTCGACTGCGGCGAATTCGAACTCTTTTACCAGCCCAAGGTGGAGATGCGGCGCGGCCAGCCGATTGGTGCCGAAGCCCTGATCCGCTGGCGGCACCCGGAACGCGGCCTGGTTTCGCCGGGCGAATTCCTGCCGCTGATCGAGCAGCACGCACTGGCGATTCCGCTGGGCGAGTGGGTGATCGGCACCGCCCTGCGCCAGATGGAGGCCTGGCGGCAACAAGGGCTGACGCTGCGCATCAGCGTCAATGTCTCGCCCCGCCATCTGCAGCAGGCCGACTTCGCCACCATGCTTGCCGGCCAGCTGGCACTGCACCCGGATGTGCCGCCGGAATGCCTTGAACTCGAAATTCTCGAATCGGCGGCGCTTGAGGATACCCGACACGTCAGCGAAGTGATTGCGGCCTGCCGCCGGATGGGAGTGCATTTCTCGCTCGACGATTTCGGCACCGGTTACTCGTCGCTGCTGTATCTCAAGCTACTCCCCGCCGACACCCTCAAGATCGACCAGTCCTTCATCCGCAGCATGCTCGACGACAGCAACGACCTGGCCATCGTCAAAGGCGTAATCGGCCTGGCCCAGGCCTTCAACCGCGACGTCATCGCCGAAGGGGTTGAAACCGTCGATCACGGCATCGAACTGCTCAAGCTCGGCTGCGACAAAGGCCAGGGCTACGGCATCGCCCGCCCAATGCCCGCCGCCGAGTTCCCGACCTGGGTTGCCCAGTGGCAAGCTCCGGCCAGCTGGCGGCAGGTCAGCTGACCCCACCCCCCGATACCTTTGCCAGTCACTGGCATGAAAATCGCTTAAACCGAGCAAACCGGAAAACCGCAGCCTATCCTTGCGCCCCCCGCGCAATGCGGCAATTTCCGGCCGGGAAGCGGCAAGGCTTGCCAGCCATCTGCCTGCTGTGAGTGTTTTTCCGGCCCCTGTGCCGGATCGGCGGAGAGTTCATGAGTTCGGTCATATTGCGGATGACGACCACGCAGATCGGTGCGCTGACCACGTTCCAGATCGCATCCCTGAGCACGGAAGATGTTCAGGCTCTGTCCTCCGCACAAATCGCCGCACTCTCGACCACCCAGGTCAACGCCCTGACCACCCAGGAGGTGGTCTCGCTCAGTGCCGAAGCACTGGCAGCACTTTCGATCGCCCAGCTCAACGAGTTTTCGACGGCTGAAATTGCCGCGCTGAAGGCCGCCCAGGTCGGCACCCTGAATACCCTGCAGGTCACCGGCCTGACCACCGCCCAGATCGACGCCCTGACCACCTCTCAGGTCGCCGCGCTATCCACCGCCGCCATCGCCGCCCTGTCCACCACCCAGCTCGCCCTGCTCAGCACCAGCGAAATCGCCTCGCTCAAGGCAACCCAGGTCGCTGCGCTCACCGCCAGCCAGTTACAGAACCTGAGCACCGCTCAGCTTGCCGCACTGACCACCACCCAAGTCGCCGCCCTCTCTTCCGGCCAGGTCACCAGCCTCCTCGACCCGCAGCTCGCCGCACTCTCCACCGCCCAGGCCAGCGCCATCGCTGCCACCGCCATCGGCGCCCTGAGCACCACTCAGCTCGGGCAGTTCGCCACCACCACCGTCGCCGCGCTCAAGACCACCCAGATCGCCGCACTCAACACCACCCAGCTGCAGAATCTCGCCACCGCCCAGCTCAACGCGCTGACCACCAGCCAGATCGCCGCACTTTCCACCATCCAGGCCACCGGCCTCACCGATCCCCAGCTCGCCGCACTCTCCACCGCCCAACTCAGCAACCTCAGCGCCGGCGTCATCGGCGCCCTCTCGGTCACCCAGCTTGCCCAGTTCGGCACCGTCGGCATCGCCGCCTTCCGTACCCCCCAGGTCGCCGCGCTGACCAGCGCCCAGGTCGCCGCCCTCGGAACGCCGCAGATCGACGCCCTCTCAACCGCCCAGATTCCTTCGCTGGTCACTGCCGCCGTCGCCGCACTGACCACCACCCAGCTCGCCTTGTTCTCCACCCCGGAGATCGCCGCCCTCAAGACCTCCCAGGTCGTCGTCCTCTCCGCCAGCCAGCTGCAGAATTTAAGTACCGCTCAGCTCAATACCTTGACCACGGCACAGGTCGCCGCGCTCGGCACCGCCCAAGTCACCGGCTTGACCGACCCCCAGCTCGCCGCGCTGACCACCGCTCAGGTCACCAGCCTCAGCCCGGCCGCCATTGCCGCATTGAGCACCACACAGCTCGGGCAGTTCGCCACCGCCACCGTCGCCTTGCTCAAGACGACGCAGGTCGCCGTCCTCTCCAGCGCCCAACTCAGCGGCCTGAGCACCGCCCAGCTCGACGCCCTGACCTCGACCCAGATTCCGTCGCTCGCCACCGCCGCCATCGCCGCGCTGGCCACCGCCCAGCTCGCCTTGTTCACCACTGCGGAAATCGCCGCCCTCAAGACCACCCAGGTCGCCGCCCTCTCCGCCAGTCAACTGCAGAATCTCGCCACCGCCCAGCTCAATGCCCTGACTTCGCTCCAGGTCGCCGCCCTCTCCTCGACCCAGGCCACCAGCCTTCTCGATGCGCAGCTTGCCGCGCTTTCCACGACCCAGCTGACCAGCCTCAGCCCCAGCGCCGTCGCCGCCTTCTCCACCACCCAACTCGCCCAGTTCGGCACCACCGGCATCGCCGCCCTCAAAACCTCCCAGGTCGCCGCTCTCACCAGCCCCCAGGTCACCGCCCTCGCCTCCGCTCAACTCGATGCCCTCACCTCCACCCAGGTGCCCTGGCTAAGCACGGCGGTGATCGCTGCGCTGAGTTCGGCCCAACTGGGACAACTCAGCACCGGCGAAATCAGCGCCCTCAAGACCGCCCAGGTCGCAGCCTTCAATACGTCGGCCCTGTCGGGACTATCGACCGCGCAAATCGCCGCGCTGAGTTACGCCCAGGTTTCGGCACTGAGCAGCAGCGAAGTGGCCAGTCTCAGCACAGTCCAGCTCGACACCCTGAACACCGCCCAGGTCCAGGGGCTGTCGCTGCCGGCTCTGGGCGTCTTGAGCGCGGCCCAGCTCAACCTGTTCACCACCGGCGAAATCGCCGCGCTGACCACCGTGCAGATCGCGGCCCTGAACACCCTGCAGGTCACCGGCCTGACCACCGCCCAGATCGACGCCCTGACCACCTCTCAGGTCGCCGCGCTATCCACCGCCGCCATCGCCGCCCTGTCCACCACCCAGCTCGCCCTGCTCAGCACCAGCGAAATCGCCTCGCTCAAGGCAACCCAGGTCGCTGCGCTCACCGCCAGCCAGTTACAGAACCTGAGCACCGCTCAGCTTGCCGCACTGACCACCACCCAAGTCGCCGCCCTCTCTTCCGGCCAGGTCACCAGCCTCCTCGACCCGCAGCTCGCCGCACTCTCCACCGCCCAGGCCAGCGCCATCGCTGCCACCGCCATCGGCGCCCTGAGCACCACTCAGCTCGGGCAGTTCGCCACCACCACCGTCGCCGCGCTCAAGACCACCCAGATCGCCGCACTCAACACCACCCAGCTGCAGAATCTCGCCACCGCCCAGCTCAACGCGCTGACCACCAGCCAGATCGCCGCACTTTCCACCATCCAGGCCACCGGCCTCACCGATCCCCAGCTCGCCGCACTCTCCACCGCCCAACTCAGCAACCTCAGCGCCGGCGTCATCGGCGCCCTCTCGGTCACCCAGCTTGCCCAGTTCGGCACCGTCGGCATCGCCGCCTTCCGTACCCCCCAGGTCGCCGCGCTGACCAGCGCCCAGGTCGCCGCCCTCGGAACGCCGCAGATCGACGCCCTCTCAACCGCCCAGATTCCTTCGCTGGTCACTGCCGCCGTCGCCGCACTGACCACCACCCAGCTCGCCTTGTTCTCCACCCCGGAGATCGCCGCCCTCAAGACCTCCCAGGTCGTCGTCCTCTCCGCCAGCCAGCTGCAGAATTTAAGTACCGCTCAGCTCAATACCTTGACCACGGCACAGGTCGCCGCGCTCGGCACCGCCCAAGTCACCGGCTTGACCGACCCCCAGCTCGCCGCGCTGACCACCGCTCAGGTCACCAGCCTCAGCCCGGCCGCCATTGCCGCATTGAGCACCACACAGCTCGGGCAGTTCGCCACCGCCACCGTCGCCTTGCTCAAGACGACGCAGGTCGCCGTCCTCTCCAGCGCCCAACTCAGCGGCCTGAGCACCGCCCAGCTCGACGCCCTGACCTCGACCCAGATTCCGTCGCTCGCCACCGCCGCCATCGCCGCGCTGGCCACCGCCCAGCTCGCCTTGTTCACCACTGCGGAAATCGCCGCCCTCAAGACCACCCAGGTCGCCGCCCTCTCCGCCAGTCAACTGCAGAATCTCGCCACCGCCCAGCTCAATGCCCTGACTTCGCTCCAGGTCGCCGCCCTCTCCTCGACCCAGGCCACCAGCCTTCTCGATGCGCAGCTTGCCGCGCTTTCCACGACCCAGCTGACCAGCCTCAGCCCCAGCGCCGTCGCCGCCTTCTCCACCACCCAACTCGCCCAGTTCGGCACCACCGGCATCGCCGCCCTCAAAACCTCCCAGGTCGCCGCTCTCACCAGCCCCCAGGTCACCGCCCTCGCCTCCGCTCAACTCGATGCCCTCACCTCCACCCAGGTGCCGTCGCTGTCGCTGGCTGCCATTGCCGCGTTGAGCGGTGGCCAGCTGAATCAATTCAGCACCGGTGAATTCGCTGCACTGAGCAGCGCCCAGGTCGCCAGCTTGAGCAGCACCCAGGTCGCCGCGCTGGCTACCGCCCTGTTTGACGCGCTGACTACCAGCCAGGTACCGGCACTCGCCACCACGGTGATTGCCAACCTGAACACAACCCAATTGTCGCTACTCGCAACCAGCGAAATCCCGGTCCTCAAGGCAACCCAGATTGGCGCCTTGACGACCACCCTGCTGCAAAACCTGAGTACCAGCCAACTGGCAGCACTGACCGCCACCCAGATTGCCGCACTCAGCAGCACTCAGGCCACTGGCCTCGCCGATGCCCAGCTGGCGGCGCTGAGCACCACCCAGATCGGCAATTTGGGAACCACCAGCATTGCCGCCTTCAGCACCACCCAATTGAGCCAGTTCGGCAGCATCGGCATCGCGGCGCTGAAAACCAAACAGGTCACCGTCCTCACCACTACCCAGCTGCAAAACCTGAGCACGGCCCAGCTCAACGCCCTGAGCACGCTGCAGGTGGCCACCCTCAGCCCCGGCCAGGTCACCGGATTGCTCGATCCCCAACTGGCCGCACTGAGCACCACCCAGATCAGCAGTCTGACGCCAACGGCAGTCGCCGCGCTGAGCACCACCCAGCTGGCACAGTTCAGCAGCAGCGGGATCGCCGCCTTGAAGACGACGCAGGTGACGGTCCTGACCAGCACCCAGATCAGCAATCTGAGCACCACCCAGTTCGATGCGCTGAACACCACCCAGGTCGCCTCGCTCAACACCAGCGCCGTCCCGGTGCTGAGCCCGACCCAACTGGCCCTGCTCGGCACCGCCGAAGTCGCCGCCTTGCGCACCAGCCAGATCGCAGTACTGACCACGGCCCAGCTGCAAAACCTGGCGACGGCGCAGATCGCCGCCCTCAGCACGTCCCAGATCGCGGTCTTGAGCAGCACCCAGAGCAGCAATCTGACCACCACTCAGCTGGCCACCCTGAATACGCTGCAGCTCGCCGCGCTCAGCACGGCCAGCATCGCCGCGCTGAGCACCACCCAGATCGGCCTGTTTGGCACCACCGGCATCGCCGCCCTGACCCTGGCCCAGATCGCCGCATTGAGCAGCGCCCAGGTCAGCAACCTCGGCAGCAGCCAGCTCGACGCGCTGACCAGCAGCCAGGTTCCGTTGCTGAGTACCGCCGTCATCGGTGCGCTGTCCACCACCCAGCTGAATCTCTTCAGCACCGGTGAAATCGCCGCCCTGAAGACGACCCAGGTCGCCGTGCTGAGCAGCAGCCAGCTGCAAAACCTCGCCACGGCCCAGCTCAACGCGCTGACCAGCCTGCAGATCGCGGCGCTGAGCAGCAGCCAGGTCGGCAATCTGAGCAACGCCCAATTGGCCGCCTTGTCGACCATCCAGCTCGGCGGTTTGAGCACAGCCGCAATCAGCGCCCTGAGCACGACCCAGCTGGCACAGTTCGGCACGGTCGGGATCGCGGCGCTGAAGGCAGCGCAAATCGGGGCGCTGAGCAGCGCCCAGGTCGCCGGCATCGCCACCACCCAGTTCGATGCGCTGACCACCACCCAGCTGCCTTATCTGAGCACGGCGGCTGTCGCCGCACTGACGACCGGGCAAATCGCGGTGATCACCACCGGCGAGATCGCCGCCCTGAAGACCAGCCAGATTGCCGCGCTCGGCACCCCGCAGTTGCAAAGCCTGAGCACCGCCCAGCTGAATACCCTGAGCCCCAGCCAGATTGCCGCGCTGACCAGCGTCCAGGCCAGCGGCCTGAGCGACCCGCAACTGGCGGCATTGACCACGGTACAACTGAGCAGCCTGAATACCACGGCGCTTGCCGCGCTGGCGACGAGCCAGATCGGGCAGTTCGGCACCGTCGGCATCGCCGCCTTGACCAGTGCCCAGGTCGCCGCGTTGAGCAGCCCCCAGGTCGCCGGCATCGGCACGCCGCAAATTGCCGCACTGACCACCACCCAGGTCAGCGCCCTGAGCACCACGGCGATTGCCGCACTGGCCAGCGATCAGCTCGGGCAATTCAGCACCGGCGAAATCGCCGCGCTGAAGACCGTCCAGGTTGCCGCGCTGACCACCACCCAGCTGCAGCAACTGGCCAGCGCCCACCTGAGCGCCCTGACCAGCGCCCAGATCGGCGCCCTCGGCGCGACCCAGATCAATGCACTGAGCAGCGCCCAGGTCGCCTTGCTCAGTTCAACCCAGTTGTCCGGGCTCAGTACCACCGGTGTCGCAGCCTTGCGTACCGACCAGCTCGACCAGTTCGACAGTATCGACCTCGGCGTCCTCAACACCCGCCAGATCGCCGCCATCACCACCACCCAGATTGCCCACTTCAGCACCGGCCAGATCGCCGCGCTCAGCTACACCCAGGTTGCCGCACTGGCGACCGCACCGGTCGTCGCCATCTCGACCACCCAGGTCCCGCACCTCAACGTTTAAAGCGCAAGAAACGCCGGTCCAGCACGTTTTTTACCCCTGTTCACGGTCGACCGTGGAAATCGACGAAAAACCGGCCGGCGACATCCGCTGGCTGCCGCCAGCTCATTGCGCGAGCGGCGGGGTGAAGGCGTGGATACGGATTTCGTCGCTGCCGGCCAGGCTCAGGTAGCGGCCATCGGCGGAGAAACTGATCGCGGTGACATTGCCGGGAATCTCCTGCAGCGCCGCCAGGCTATGGGCGTCGAGAATACGCAGGCCCTGCCCGTAATAGCCATTGCGCATGCGCCCATCAGAGAGCAGCAGGTATTTGCCGTCCGGGCTGTATCGGACCGAGACAAAAGCCCTGTTGGCGTTGCTCCAGTTATCGCGTTGGATGAGCTCGCCAGCGGGGAAGGCATAGAGGTGGAGACCATCGGAGTTGGTTGGACCGGAGGGCTCACGACCTAGGGGGTAGAGGCTACCGAACATGGCCAGCACCTGCCCGTCGGGGCGCCAGACCATGCGTCCTCTCGTCATCTCCAGCATCGGCTCGATGCTGAACAAGACCTGGCGCGTGACCAGCGAGAGAAAATGCAGCTGGTAACGATGTTTTTCAGGCCATGACCAGTTAATCGGCAAATCCGGATAGCGCTCACCGGCAATAGCCAGGGTCTTGCCATCCGGGCTCAGGGCCATTTGCCTGCCAAAGAAGCGATCCGACAAACCCCACTGCCAGTCGACCTGCCAGTCCGCGCTGCGGTACACCGAGAGTCGCGAGCCGTCGGAGGTCCTGGAGGGGGCGTCTTGTAGCACCAACAACTCGCGTCCGTTGGAAGAAAAATTCAACCCGGTGTAATCTCCCCTGCCGCCTGGCTCGGTTGGTTGCAACTGCCAGTCGTGCGTATTCCAGACGCTGAGGTTGCGGCCATCCTTGGCACTCGGGTGGCAATAGGCCAGCCAACGGCCATCCGGGCTGAAGGCGAGCGTTTGATCGGGGTAGCCAATATTGTTGCGACTGTCGCGCAACAAGGTCTGGAGCAGTTGCTTCCGGCGCCAGTTCCAGACCCGGATGTGACCATCGCTGCCGAGCACCGCGAGCAGTTCGCCATCGGGGCTGAAGGTGTTTTGCTCATTTCTGTAGCGGTCGCCGTCAGGCAGCGTGGCGAGATGCGAGCCGAGAAAACCCGCCGTCGCAACGCTCGTCGTCGCCGGCCAGGGATGCCCCAGATCATCGGCCCGCACTTCCAGCCCTACCCCGGCTGCCCAGAGCAGCCAACAGCAAACGCCTCGCCCCCAGTGTTGCCAGCCCATGCCCCGCCCCTTGATCGGCAAAAAGCGATTATGCCATCCAGCTAGACGATTTTCAGGCCTTGGCTACGGTCAACCGTGCCTCGGAGCAAAAACCGCCACGCCGCTTCAGCCCAGGCGGCGGGCGTAGATTTCCATTTGCGCCCGGTAGCGCTGCGGAATGGCGAAATCGACGACGGCGAAGCCGCATTCCTGCAGCAGCCGGGTCAGGCTGGCGCGGCTGAAGTTGTGGTAGTGCTCGATCTCGATCCAGTACGGATTTTGTCCGCTGCGGTCAAGCAGTTGCCAGCTCGACGCGCCGGCATCCGGCAGGCTGAGCACCAGCAGGCCATCGGCGGCGAGCAGGGTGTGCGCGTGGCGTAGCGCGGCACGCGGGTCGGGCAGGTGTTCGAGGACGTCCATCAGCGACAGCACGCGCAGCTCGGCCAGTTCGGCCAGTTCGGCCGGCGGCGTCCAGGCCAGGAAGTCGGCGGCGGCGACCGGGTAACCCAGTTCGCTGACGCGGGCGGCGGTTTCGCTGCGGGCATCGAGCCCCTGTACGCGATAACCGAAGTCGGCCGCAGTCATCAACAAGGCGCCATCGCCGCAGCCGACATCGACCCACCAGGGCGCCGCGCCGACCGCCAGGACGGCGGCGTAGCCGCCCAGCCAGCGGGTGGCGCGCTCGACCACCGGCGCCCATTGGGCGCGCAGGCTGTCGTGCTGCGCCGCCAGCGAGGCCAGCTGCGCCGGATTGGCATGGCGGAAGAGCGCGGCCAGCCCGGCTGCCGACCAGACAGATGCGGTATGGACGTGGGCGCAGTCCGGACAGCGCTGCCAGCTCAGCGTCGGCGGCAACTCGCCGTGCCACAGCGGGTGCATCCGGCAGTCGTATTCGCCGAGCGGCTGGCTCTGGCCGCCGCACAGCGGGCAGGCCGGCACCGGCTCGCGCAAGGACGGCGGCGGCGACAGGCTCGGCAGCAGCACCGGCGCGGACACCAGTTCGGCCGGAATGTCGAGGCAACGCTGTTCCGGGCTGGCGGCGAGCATCGCCAGGATGCCCTGCTCGAAGTGCCGGGTGAAGCGGGCGGCATCGAACAGCGGCGCCTGCTGCCGCTGCTCGGCCAGGCGCGCGCGCACTTGCTGCCGGTAGTCGGCGTCGCGCCCCAGGCGCACCGCGATCACCAGCATCGCTTCGGGATCCTCGCCGACCAGCTCGGGCAGGCCAATCGCGTGCAACAGGCTGGCGCTGACCCGCGACGAGAAATGCCGCCCGGGCGCGGTAACCACCGGGACGCCGGCCCACAGCGCATCGGAAGTCGTGGTGTGGCCGTTGCAGATCAGGGTGTCGAGCACCACGTCGGCCAGTTGCAGCCGGGCCAGATGCGCCTGCGGCAAGGCAAACGGCGCAAAGACCAGGCGCTCGGCAGCGATCCCGGCGGCGGCAGCCTGGGCGCTCAGTTCGCGTTGCGCTGCGGCGCACTGACCGAGCAGCCACAGGACGCTGTCCGGCACCTGCTTCAGCACGCGCAGCCAGAGTGCGAAACTGCCCCGATCGATCTTGTACGACTGGTTGAAGCTGGCATAGACCACCCCCAGCCCGGGCAGACCGTGCTCGCGGCGACCGCCCTGCAGCGGCGCAATCGGCCGCCGGCCGTCGTTGCACTGGTAGCTGTGCGGCAGCCGGCAGAAGCGCTCGCTGTAGTGGGCCAGGCTGCTGTCCGGGGTCACCCAGCGGTCACCGACGATGAAGTCGAGGTCGGGGCTGGCGCAGCTGCCGGGATAACCGAGGTAGGCGACCTGCAGCGGCGCCGGGCGATAGGCGAGGATGCCGGCGCGGGCGCCGCCGGTGTAGCCCTTGAGGTCAAAGAGCAGGTCGAGGCGGTCGGCGGCGATGCGCTCGGCGGCTTCGCGGTCGCTCAAGCTGCGCAGATCGACATGGTGCTCGACGGCACCGAGGAAGCGCTGGCGGTATTCCGACGCATCCGGTGTGGTGTAGTCGTAGGCAAAGACCTCGAAACGCTCGCGGTCGTGCTGCTCGAACACGCCGATCATCAGGTGCAGCGTCGCGTGATTGCGGAAATCGCAGGAGAGGTAGCCGATGCGCAGGCGGCCGGGCGGCCGCTCGCCGCCCGGCCGGGGCAAGGGACGGATGGCGCCGACGATGCGCTCGCGGTAGGCGCGCGTCACCTCGCGGTTGATCCGCTCGTCGGCACACCAGGTGACGTGGGTCAGCGGGTACTCGGCCGGCGCGGCGTAGTCGCCGGCGGCGTAACAGGCCAGCATCTTGCGCTGCAATTCCTCGGTCCACGCCCAGTCGCAGGTAAACCGCGCCGGCACCAGCGCAGCGCCGATCAGCGCCGGTTCGTCGCCGGCCAGCGCAAGTATCTTGCGGAAAGCGGCGGTCGACTCCTCGTACAGCTCGTTGCTCTGCAACAGCAGCGCGGCGTGCTTGAGGTAGGCCGGGTTGCGGCTCAGCGCCAGCTGCCGCCGGGCATGCTCGATTGCCGGGGCAAAACGGCCGACGTTGAAATGGGTGGTGATCAGTGCGTCGAGAATCTCGTCGCTGTCGGGGCTTTCCTCCAGCGCCCGCGCCAGGCAGGCCAGCGCCTCGTCGCTCTGGCGGGCATCGGCGAGCAGGATGCCCGCCGCCAGCCAGTTGCGGCTGCCGCCACCGGCCGCGCCGGCCTGGCGGTAGGCGGGAATCGCCTCGGCCGGCCGCCCGGCGACCCGGTAAGCCTCGGCGAGCAGGGTCAGCAGCGCCGGGTGCCCCGGCTGTTCGCGCAGCCGGGCCTGCAGTTCGGGAATTGCCTGCGCGGCCTGACCGCCATTGATCAGGGCCAACAGGGTCTGTACCGGATCGGCGGCGCTCATCGGCGGGCCTGCGTCAGGCGCTTTCGCTGGTCAGCCGCACTTCCTCGCCGGCAAAGCTGACCACCTGACCGGGGCGCAATTTTGCCCGTTTGCGGGTGTCGACCGTGCCATCGACGCGGACCATGCCTTCGGCAATCGCGGTGTGGGCGGCGCCGCCGGATTCGCACAGGCCGGTGGCCTTGAGCAACTGGTCAAGCTGGATGTGGTCGCCGCGCACGGCAAATTCGATAGACATCAGGAGTCTCCCAACAGGATGATGTGGACGCGGCACGGGCCGTGCGCACCGAGCACGATGGTCTGCTCGATGTCGCCGGTACGCGAAGGCCCGGAAATGAAATTGAGCGCCCGTGGCAAGCCTCCGTCGCCAGCCGCACGGACCTGGGCCAAGGCTTGTTCCATGGTCGCCAGCAGGCGCGACTCGGGGACCAGCGCGATATGGGTTTCCGGCAGCAGGCTGACGCTGGCCGGGGTCTGCGGCGACGAGGCCAGCAGCAGGGTGCCGGTTTCGGCGACGGCACAGAAAGCGCCGCTGATCCCGACCGGATCGGCATCTGCCGCCGCGCGCACGGCCACGCTCAGGCCGGCCCCGGCCCAATCGAGGTCGGCCAGATCGCCGCTGATCACCGCCTGCAAGGGCAGACCCTGCGCCTGCAGCCAGGCGGCAACCGCCGCCGGTGCCGACGCCCGCTGCGCGATGCGGGCGACGCTGCTGGCCAGGCTTTCGGCCTTGGCGACGAAGCGTGCGACCAGCGCGTCGGGCGCCGCCGCGAACTGCGGCTGCGGCCCAAGCGGCCGGGCCGCCAGATAGGCCTCGGCGGCGGCGCGGCGACTGGCGAAATCGCCGCGCGAGTTGGTCCCCGCAGAGGCAGTGGCAGTGGCAGCAGCGGCGGCAACCCCGGCGCCGATGCGTTGCCGGATCTCGTCGCGGGCGCCCCGGGCGGCAGCCAGCCGCTGCGCATCCTCGGCGGTCGGCGCCGGTACGGAGGGATTCACGGAAACTTTCTCACTCGCTTTCACAGACAATTCCTCGGTGTGCCGGCGACAAAGGCTTCGATATTGCCGATCAACTGCGTGGCCAGCGCCTGCATTGCCGGCCGGCTCGACCAGGCGACGTGCGGCGTCAGGATGAAGTTGGGCAGCGCCAGCAGGTCCGGTGCGAGCAGCGGATGATCCGCCGGCGGCGGCTCGCGGCTCAGCACATCGAAACCGGCGCCGCCAATCCAGCCTTCGCGTAGCGCGCGAGCAAGCGCTAACTCATCGACGATCCCGCCGCGTGCGGTGTTGATCAGCAGCGCGTCGCGGCGCATCGCGCGCAACTCGGCCTCGCCGATCAGATGGCGGGTTTCCGGGGTCAGCGGGCAATGCAGGCTGAGCACGTCAGCCTCGGCCAGGGCTTGGGCAAAAGACACGTAACCGGGGCGCGGCGTCGCCAGGCCCTTGCGTTCGACCTGCAGCACGCGCATGCCGAAGGCGCTGGCCAGCCGCGCCACACCCTGCCCCAGGCTGCCGCTGCCGACCAGCGCCAGCGTCGAACCGTGCAGATCGCGGATCGGATGCTCGAACAGGCAGAACTGGCTGGCCTGCGACCAGGCACCGGCCTGCAGCGTCTGCCGCCAGGCGGCGAGATTGCGCAGCAAGGCCAGGATCAGCGACAGCACGTGCTCGGGCACGGTGTGCTCGGCGTAGCCACGGATGTTGCTGACGACGATGCCGCGCGCCCGGCAGGCGGCAAGGTCAATGTGGTTGGCGCCGGTCGCGGCGATGGCGATCATTTTCAGCTCGGGCAGCGCGTCGACCGTGGCAGCGCTCAGCGGCACCTTGTTGGTGACCGCGATCTGAGCCCCCTGCAAGCGAGCGACCACTTCGTCGGCAGCCGTTGCTGCGTGCGAAACCCACTGATGCTCAAAACCAGGCTGCGGAAGCTCGACCGGCAAGCCGGCGGCGTCGAGATTGACGATACGCCACATCGCCGCCGGACCTCAGGCGAGCAGATCGCAGGCGATTCCGGCCGCGTCGGCGAGCGCCGCGACCTGGGCGCCGAGCCCGGCTTCACCGGTGAACAACAGGCGTTCGATGCCGGCCCGGCAGAGGCCTTCAATCGCGTCCTTGTCGCCCTGGACCAGGTTGAGCACACCGCCCGGCCAGTCGCAGCGCGAACTCAGTTCGCACAGCGCGAAGACCGCCGACGGAGCCTGCGGGCTGGGTTTGACGGTGAGCGTGCCGCCGGCCAGCAGCAGCGGTGCAATCGCCGCCGCAAAGCGCGACAGGGGCTGCTCGGCGCCAACCACCAGGCCGAAGACGCCGCTGACGAAACCAGCCTGGCCGACCACGTCGCTGCGCAGCGCGGCCAGCGCGGCATCGACCTCGGCGCCTGCCGCTTCATCGGCCAGCCCCAGGTCCTGCTGCAAGAGTTTGGCGAAATGCCCGCGATAACGCTCGAGACCGTCGGCCAGCGCCTGGATGCAGACCCGGCGGGCCGGCATGCCCATCGCCGCCCACTGCGGCTGGGCAGCCTGCGCGGCGGTGACCGCCTCGGCGGCCTCGGCGGCGCCGCACAGCGGCACCCGGCGTACGGCCTCGCCGCTGACCGGGTTGACCACATTGAAGAAGCGGTCGCCGACGCTCAGGTAGGCGCGGCCGTTAACCCACATCGGAATGGCCATCGGGCCTTCGGGAGCGAAATCCATGCTCAAACTCTCTTTCTTGCTGCGTAGCGTTCGTGAAAAGTCGGGCCCGGTGGTACCGGCAGGTCGCGACCTACGGTCCACCCCGGCGCCAGGCCGAAAATGCGGATGCGCCGGCCGCCGCGACTACCGCTCGGGGCCGGGTCGGACAGCCAGCCGAGGTAACGCGCGGCGATCCGGGAAAACAGTCGATACAGCCTTGGCTGCCGCGCCAGCCAGCCCCAGGCTTTAAATGCGAGCCCCTCGCCGAGCGGGCGCAGGCCGCGCTCGACCTGGGTTTCGCGCAGCCGGTGCATCAGCTTGGGCAAGGGGATGCGCACCGGGCAGACGCTGCCGCACTGGTTGCAACCGGTGGTCGCCTGCGGCAGGTCGAGGGCATTTTCGATGCCGGTGTACAACGGCGTCAGCACCGAGCCCATCGGCCCCGGGTAGACCCAGCCGTAGGCGTGGCCGCCGAGCGAAAAATACACCGGGCAATGGTTCATGCAGGCGCCGCAGCGGATGCAGCGCAACATGTCCTGGTAGTCGGAGCCGAGCAGATCGGCGCGACCGTTGTCGACCAGGATGAAGACCGTCTTCTGCGGCCCGTCGTGCTCGCCGCTGCGGCGGGTGCCGGTGAGCAGCGAGACGTAATTGGAGATGCTCTGGCCGGTCGCCGAACGCGGCAGCATCCGCATCAGGGTGGCAAAATCCTCCAGCGTCGGGATCACCTTCTCGATCCCGGTGACCACCACGTGCAAGGGCGGCAGCGTGGTCACCATCCGGCCGTTGCCCTCGTTGGTGACCAGCGCGGCGGTGCCGCTTTCGGCGATCAGGAAATTGGCGCCGCTGACGCCCATCTCGGCGCTGAGAAAATGCTCGCGCAGCACGCCGCGCGCCTCGCGCGTCATCTCCGGGATGTCGGCGGAATTGCGCGGTTTCTGCGGTCGACCGTGGTTTTCGGCAAAAAGCGCCTCGACTTCGCCGAGCGTCTTGTGCACCGCCGGCGCGATGATGTGCGACGGAGTTTCGCCCGCCAGCTGCACGATGTATTCGCCGAGGTCGGTCTCGACCGGCTGGATGCCGGCCGCCTCAAGCGCCGCGTTGAGGTGCATTTCCTCGGACAGCATCGACTTCGACTTGACCACCTTGCGCACGCCGTGCTGCCGGGCCAGCGCCACCACCAGCGCCGCCGCCTCCTCGCCGTCGCGCGCCCACAGCACCTCGGCACCGGTCGCCAGCGCCCGCTCCTCAAAGAGCGTCAACCAGACGTCGAGGTCGGCGAGTGCGCGATGACGAATCTCGGCGCAGGCATCGCGCAGGCGCTCGCCGTCGAGGCCGTCCTCGGCCAGCGCCGCGACGCCCTTGGCGCGCTTGCCGACGAACAATGGCCGCGCCTTCTGCAAGGCCTGCTGCAGCACCGGGTTGCGCACCTTGTCGCCGGCGCGCTGCTGGAAAAACATCGCCTGCGAATGCTTCGCAGCGCCAGGTTGGCGGGCGCTCACTTGACCGCCTCGCCAGCCAGAATCTCGGCAAAGTGCAACACGCGGGTGGTTTCGTCGCCGCGTCGACGCAAGCGCCCCTCGATATTGAGCAGGCAGCCGAGATCACCGCCGGCGACCACGTCGGCGCCGACGCCGGCAATCGATTCGCACTTGCGGTCGACGATGCGCGTCGACACCTCGCCGTAATTGACCGAGAAGGCGCCGCCAAAACCGCAGCACTCCTCGCATTCCGGCATTTCCTGCAGCTTCAGCCCGGGCAGGCGGGCGAGCAGTTCGCGCGGCTGCTGCTTGATCCCGAGGCCGCGCAGCCCCTTGCACGAGTCGTGATAGGTGACGCTGCCAGAAAAATCGCCGTCCGGCACGAAGTCGGCGCCGGTTTCGGCGAGAAACTGGCTCAACTCACGGGTTGCGGCGGCCACCGCCTGCGCCCGCGCCGCCCAGGCCGGCTCGTCGGCGAGCAGTTGCGGATAGCCGTTGCAGATGTGCTCGGCGCAGGAGCCGGACGGCACCACCACGTGTTCGTAGCCTTCCAGCTCGGCGACGGCCTTCTTCGCCAACCCGACCGCGATCGCCCGCTGGCCGGCACTCGCCGCCGGCTGACCGCAGCAGGTCTGCCCCTCCGGGACCACCACCGTGCAGCCGGCGCGTTCGAGCAGCTGCAATGCAGCAAAGCCGACTTCGGGCCGCATCAGGTCCACGAGGCAGGTCACATAGAGGGCCACTCGCATGTTAATATTGCGCCGCACAAGAATATAAACGGGCAATCCTACCCAAAGCGCACCAATAAAGGAATCCAGTTGTCGCAAACAGAACGCCAATCGCCTGCCGGGAACAGCGAGCAGGCCAAGGCCCCCGGCTCCATCCAGGTCATCGAGCGGATGATGTCGCTGCTCGATGCGCTCGCCACGTCCCCGGAGCCGGCGACGCTGAAGCAACTGGCGACCGATACCGAACTGCACCCCTCGACCGCGCACCGCATTCTCGCCGCGATGACCCAGGCGCGCTTCGTCGAGCGCCAGGATTCCGGCGCCTACCGCCTCGGCATCCGGCTGCTCGAACTCGGCAACATCGTCAAATCGCGGATCAATCTGCGCGAAGTCGCCTTGCCCTACATGCAGCAGCTGCATGAAGTGATCGGCGAGGCGATCAACCTCGGCACCCGCCACGACGACGATATCGTCTATCTGGAGCGGACCTCGTCGGGCCGTTCGCTGGTCCGCGTCGTTTACCTGGTCGGCGGCCGCGCCCCGCTGCACCTGACCTCGCTGGGCAAGCTCTTCCTCGCTGCCGAAGGCCCGCAGAAAGTTCGCGACTACGCCAAACGCACCGGCCTGCCGGGCAAGACGCCGCATTCGCTGACCTCGCTCGAAGCGCTGGAAAAGGAACTCGACAAGGTCCGCCGCCACGGCATCGCCTACGACGACGAGGAAGCCGAACTCGGCCTCAAGTGCGTCGCCGCGCCGATCCACGACGACGAAGGCCACATCGTCGCCGCCCTCTCGGTCTCGGCCCCGGCCGACCGCCACGACCCGGAATGGGCGGCCCAGGTCCGCCGCACCGCCGACGCCGTTTCACAAGCCCTCGGCTACACCGGCCACAAGCGCTGAACGCTGGACAGGGCGGACAATCTGCTTGGCCGACACCAAGGCGAAAAGCGAGTGATAGAATCCTGCGTTTGCTTTTACATCCCCTGGAGTCATAACAATGATTAGTCTCGCCCACGCCCAGACCGCAGGCGCTGCCGCCGACCCGACCGGCGGCCTGATGCAGATGCTGCCGATGATCCTGATGTTCGTCGTGCTCTGGTTCCTGATGATTCGTCCGCAGATGAAAAAGGCCAAGGAACACAAGGCCTTGCTCGAAGCCCTGGCCAAGGGCGATGAAGTGGTGACCCAGGGCGGCCTGGTCGGCAAGATCACCAAGGTTGGCGACTCCTACGTCAACGTCGAGATCGCCGAAGGCACCGAAGTGGTCGTGCAAAAGCCGGCCATTGGCCTGGTCCTGCCCAAGGGCACGCTGAAGAGCCTGTAATTTCTTCCCCAGAAGGCGGCCCCGGCCGCCTTTGTCGCTTTAGAGCCACCATGAATCGCTACCCCCTGTGGAAGTACCTCACCGTTGCCATTGCGCTGGTGCTGGGCTTCATCTACACCCTGCCCAATTTCTTTGGCGAATCGCCGGCCGTGCAGGTTTCAAGCGCCAAGGCCACGATCAAGGTCGACGACAAGGCGCGCGCCCGCGTTGAAGAAACGCTCAAGGGCGCCAGCATCGGCCACGACGGCATCGTTCTCGACAGCGTCGGCGTCAAGGCCCGCTTCAAGGACACCGACACCCAGCTGAAGGCCAAGGATCTGCTGGAAAAGACCTTCAACCCCGATGCGGCCGACCCGCAATACGTGGTTGCTCTCAACCTGCTGTCGGCCTCGCCGCAATGGCTGACCAGCCTGCACGCGCTGCCGATGTACCTCGGCCTCGACCTGCGCGGCGGCGTGCACTTCCTGCTCCAGGTGGACATGAAGGGCGCGCTGACCAAGCGCCTCGACGCCACCGCCGGCGACCTGCGCACCACGCTGCGCGACAAAAACCTCCGCCACGCCGGCCTGTCGCGCGAGGGCGAGCGCCTGGTCGTCCGCTTCCGCGATGCGGAGACCCGCGACAAGGCGAAAAACGCGATCAGCGATGCGCAACCCGATCTGCAACTCGGCGAACAAGGCGAAGGCAGCGACCTCAAGCTGGTCGCCACGCTGAAGCCGGAAGCACAGAAGAAGATCGGCGAATTCGCGCTCAAGCAGAACATCACCACGCTGCACAACCGGATCAACGAACTCGGCGTCGCCGAGCCGGTGATCCAGCAGCAGGGCGCCGACCGCATCGTCGTCCAGCTGCCCGGCGTGCAGGACACGGCCAAGGCCAAGGACATCCTCGGCCGTACCGCGACCCTGGAAATCCGCATGGTCGACGATTCGCCCGGCGGCCTCGACGCCGCGCTGGCCGGCAACGCACCGTTCGGCACCGAGGTCTACAACGAACGCGGCGGCCAGCCGCTGCTGGTCAAGAAGCAGGTGGTCCTGACCGGCGACCGGCTGACCGACGCCCAGCCCGGCTTCGACAGCCAGACCCAGGAGCCGGCCGTGCATCTGACGCTGGACTCCGCCGGCGCACGGATTTTCCGCGACGTGACGCGGGAAAGCGTCGGCAAGCGGATGGCCATCCTGCTCATCGAAAAGGGCAAGGGCGAAGTCGTCACCGCACCGGTGATCCGCACCGAAATCGGTGGTGGCCGGGTTCAGATTTCCGGCCGCATGACCACCAGCGAAGCCAACGACACCGCGCTGCTGCTGCGCGCCGGTTCGCTCGCCGCACCGATGGACATCGTCGAGGAACGCACCATCGGCCCCTCGCTCGGCGCCGAGAACATCAAGAAGGGCTTCAACTCGACGATGTGGGGTTTTGCCGCGATCGCGCTGTTCATGATCGTCTATTACCGGATGTTCGGCCTGATTTCCGGCCTGGCGCTGGCCGCCAACCTGCTCTTTCTGGTCGCCCTGCTGTCGCTGCTGCAGGCGACGCTGACCCTGCCCGGGATCGCCGCGATTGCGCTGACGCTGGGCATGGCAATCGACGCCAACGTGCTGATCAACGAACGCATCCGCGAGGAACTGCGCGTCGGCATGCCGCCACAGGCCGCCATCGCCGAGGGTTACGAGCGGGCCTTCGGGACCATTCTCGACTCCAACATCACCACCCTGATCGCCGGCCTGGCCCTGCTGCTGTTCGGCTCCGGCCCGGTGCGCGGCTTTGCGGTGGTGCACTGCCTCGGCATCCTGACCTCGATCTTTTCGTCCATCGTCGTCTCGCGCGCGCTGGTCAACCTGATCTACGGCCGCCAGAAAAAGCTGACCAAGGTCGCCATCGGGCAAATCTGGAAGCCGGGCACCTCTGCCACGGTCAACGCCGAAAAATAAGGAAAAAGCATCATGGAATTTTTCCGGATCAAGAACGACATCCCCTTCATGCGCCATGCGCTGAAGTTCAACATCATCTCGCTCGTCACCTTCCTGCTGGCGGTTTTCTTCCTGCTCAGCAAGGGCCTCCACCTGTCGGTGGAATTCACCGGCGGCACGTTGATCGAAGTCCGCTACGAGCAGGCGGCCGACCTCGAAAAGATACGCGGCGCACTGGGCAAGGCCGGCTTCAGCGACTATGCGGTGCAGAACTTCGGCTCGTCGCAGGACGTGATGATCCGCCTGCCGCTGAAGGCCGAGCAAAAGGCCGACCAGATCGGCGACCAGGTGATGGCTGCACTGGCTGCGGAAGCCCCCGGCGGCAGCAAGCAGCGGGTTGAGTTCGTCGGCCCGCAGGTCGGCAAGGAACTGGCCGAGAACGGTGCGATGGCGCTGCTGGTGGTGATCGTCGGCATCGTCATCTACCTCGCCTTCCGTTTCGAATGGCGCTTCTCGGTCTCGGCAATCATCGCCAACCTGCACGACGTGATCATCATCCTCGGCTTCTTCGCCGCCTTCCAGTGGGAATTCTCGCTGTCGGTGCTGGCTGCGGTGCTGGCCGTGCTCGGCTACTCGGTCAACGAATCGGTGGTGGTCTTTGACCGCGTCCGCGAGACCTTCAAGAAGGCGCGCGGCCTGACCACGCCGGAAGTGCTCGACCATGCGATCACCAGCACCATTTCGCGGACCATCATCACCCACGGCAGCACCCAGCTGATGGTACTGTCGATGCTGGTCTTCGGCGGCGAGACGCTCTACTACTTCTCGCTGGCACTGACCATCGGCATCTGCTTCGGGATTTACTCGTCGGTACTGGTCGCCAGCCCGCTGGTGATGTGGCTGGGGGTTTCGCGCGAGCAGTTCATCGCCAAGCAGAAGAAGGCCATCGAAGGCATGACCGACGACGGCGCCTGCGTCTGAGGTCAGCCCGGGCCACGTCCACGGTCCACGGCCAGCATCACCAAAAAAGCCACCGGAAATTTTCCGGTGGCTTTTTTACTCCCAACCTGCCGTCCGGGGCGACTCGGCCCCGCTGCAAGCCTGCGCTTACCAAGCCGGCGTCGCGGCCGCTGGCGGTGTCGGCGGTGGCGCTGGCAGCCAGGCGCCGCTGGCAGCATAAACCGCTGCCAGCGCCAGCAGCAGCGCCAGCACCAAGGCCAGCGGACCACCGCCTCGCGCCGACTCCCCCCGGGCCCCGAGCTTGCGGCCGGTCAGCATCGGCTTGACCAGGTTCTGCTTTTTCACATGCGCATAGAACATGATCGCGGCCACATGCAGCCCAACCAGAACCAGCAAGACATCGGCCACCAGCAGATGCCAGCCGGTCAGGCGATTGCTCAACTCCTTGCCCACCAGCTCATAGAGCGGCCCGGTAAAGGCAATGTCGTCATTGGCAAACAGGCCGGTGAGGATTTGCACGGTCAACAGGCCGAGCAAGGCAAAAACCGAACCGGCACCGAGCGGGTTATGTCCCTCACCCTGCCAGTCTCCGGCCAGGTAAGCCCGAATCCGGGCCGGGGTCGGGAAAAACTGGGCAAAGCGGGCATAGGTCGAACCGACCACGCCCCAGACCAGGCGGAACACCACCAGCCCGACCGCCAGCAGGCCGCACCGAGCATGCCAGTCGATCCAGTTGCCGCCGACCTGGCCACTGACCACAGCCACCAGCACGGTCACGGCCAAGGTCCAGTGAAACGCGCGCGTCGGCAAATCCCAGACGCGTATCCCTTGTTGCTTCATATCCATCCTTAGTCAGTCACTCCCCTCAGGGCGCCAGCAAAACAGGCGCCCGCAGGCGCCTGTCGACCCTACCGGGCACCGTTTCCGGCGCCTCCGGCAGGCTTACTTCTCTTCCTTGCGGAACTTGTCGTGACAGCCCTTGCAGGTTTCGCCGACCTTGCCGAACTGCGCCTTGATCGCGGCGGCATCGCCGCTGGCAGCGACCTTGGCCAGTTCATTGGCTTCCTTGTTGAAGGCCATCGCCACCTTCTTGACGCCTTCGCCATCGGTGAACAACTCCGGCTTGACCCGGGTCTCGACCCAACCCTTGCCCTTGTCGCTGCCCGGCACGTAGAGCGCCCCCATGCCGGAATTGGCCAGCGCGGCGATCGTGTTGGCTGCGGCCACCGCCTGATCCTTGTTGAAGGAAGCCGGGTTATCGACCAGCATGCCCTTGAGCTTGCCCATGTTCCAGGCCATCACCGCATAGCCGGACTGGCGCCACTTGATGGCATCCTCGACCTTGACCTGGGCAACAGCGGAGCCGGCAATGGTGACGGCGAGCAGGGACAGCAGCAGTTTCGATTTCATCTATTTTCTCCGTGGTAGGCGGGCGGACTTGCCGCAGCGATTATAAGCTTTTGATTATACCGAAGTACTCGAGCGCGGGCCGCACCGATGAGTGAAGCATTTTGAACGTTTCACTGAAAAATTAGCAATGCTCATGGCAAAAAAATGGGGAAAACCTTTTTTTGACAAATGTGAATGCGCTTGGCAGCGCCTTTACCGACAATCCGGCCTTCCCAATTGCCTGCAGCTGCCCAGCCCCACCATGCGTGCCCACGAAGCCCCGCCCGGACGCGGCCTGTCGATCGTCGACAGCCTCGGGCGGCGCTCGACCCTGATTTTCACCCTGCTCGCCCTGCTGGCCGGCTGCGCCTACTACCTGCTCGCCAGCCAGACCGCCGACGAGCGGGCCAGCGCCGCCGAAATCAACCTGGCCGGACGACGGCGGATGCTGTCGCAGCACATCGGCCTGCTCGCCAGCCAGTTGCAGCGGCGGCCCGACCATTCCGATGCAGAAGCCCTGGCACAGGCCACCCGGGAAATGGAGGAGATTCACCAAACCCTGCTCGAAGGCACGCCTGACCGGCGGATCCGGCCGCTGCCCCAGGCCCTGCAGGCCGACCTGCAAGCCAACGATGGCGCCCATGCACAAATTCGCCAATTCATCGAACTGAGCCGGGAGGTCAACCGCCAGCCGCCAGGCACATCCGGGCAGACAAAGGCGCTGAACCGACTGGTCGAACTCAGCCGGGGCCCGGTACTGACCGCCGTCGACCAATTGGTCGGCAGCTACCAGCGCCTCAGCGAAAACAAGAGCGATGCACTGCGCCAGCAGCAATGGCTGGTGCTGATCGCCGCGCTGGCATTGCTCGCCTACTCGGCGCTCGGCGTACTGCGCCCGTTGATCATCCAGGTCCACCGCACCCTCGCCGACCTGGCCTCCTCGGAAACCGCGCTGCGGCAGACCATGGCCGAGAACCGTCTGATCCTCGACACCACCGACGACGGGCTGTTCGGCGTCGACCGCCACGGCCGGATTCGCTTCATCAATCCTGCCGCTGCGCAGATGCTTGGGATCGAAGGCCGCGAACTGGCCGGGCTCGATCACCACCCGGCGATCATCGAGCAACGCGACCAGTGCCCGATCTGTGCCGCCCTCGCGCAAGGCAACCGGCAAAAGGTCGAAAGCGGCCGCTTCATCCGCCACCGTCCCGGCGAGCGCAGCAGCTTCGCCGTCGAGTACTCGGTGGTCCCTCGCCCGGACGGCCAGGGCGCCGTGGTTTCCTTCCGCGACATCAGCGCCCGCCTGGCTGCCGAAGAGCGTGTCCAGCGCATCCGCCAGCGTCTGGTCGACGCCGTCGAGGCGATGGACGATGCCTTCGCCCTGTTCGACGCCGACGACCGCCTCAGCCTTTACAACCTCCGCTTCACCGAATTTTTCCCCCTACCCGGCGACAGCGGCCCGCTCGGCCTGAGTTTTGCCGAGTTCATCAGCACCGCCGCCCGTTCGGGCTTGTACGCACAACTACCGACCGATCTCGACGCCTGGCTCGACGAACGCCTGGCCGCCCACCGCACGGCCAACGGCTCGATTGAAATCGCCTGCGCCGACGGCCGCTGGCTGCGTGCCACCGAGCGCCGCACCCGCGAAGGCGGGACGGTGGTGATCTGGTCCGACGTGACCCATCTCAAACATGCGCTGATCGCCGCCGACCGGGGTAGCCGGGCCAAGTCGGAATTCCTGTCGCGAATGAGCCACGAACTGCGCACGCCGCTCAACGCCATCCTCGGCTTTGCCCAGGTACTCGAACTGGGCGGCGACAGCAGCCTCAAGCCGGAGCAACAGGAATACGTCGGCCATATCCTGCAGGGCGGCCGACACCTGCTCTCGCTGATCAACGAAGTCCTCGACCTGTCGGCAATCGAGGCCGGCAAACTCAGCATCGAGCATGAGGAAGTGGCCCTCGGCGAACTCTGCCACGAATGCCTGAGCCTGATTTCACCGCTGGCGGCGAACCGGAACATCGAACTGCAACAGCAATTACCGCCCGGCGCCCTGGTTCTGGCCGACCGCAAGCGGCTCAAACAGGTCTTGCTCAACCTGCTCTCGAATGCCATCAAGTACAACCGCCCCGGCGGCGAAGTCCGGGTCGAAGCGGGGAGCGACGGTGACTGGCTGCGCCTGGAGGTGCACGACACCGGCCTGGGTATCTCGCAAGCCCAGGCCGAACGGGTCTTTCAACCCTTTGAGCGACTCGGCCGCGAAGAGATCGAAGGCACCGGCATTGGCCTGGCGATCACTCGCCGCCTGGTCGAGTTGATGGGCGGTGAAATCGGCTTCCGCAGCCAGCCCGGCCAGGGCACCTGTTTCTGGCTGCGCCTGCCCGCAGCCAGCCCGGCCACCGCCGTCGCCGGTGCGTCGCAGGCAAGCGCCGAGGCGCTGCCGGTGCCGACCACCGAGGACGGCCCGACCCTGATCAGCGTCGGCGTCGACGAGCACCACCAGCAACTGCTGGAACTGATCTGCCGCACCCTCGGGCAAACCCGCCTGCTCGCCTTTGCCGAAGCCGAACCGGCGCTGCAGGCAGCCGACCACCCTACCTGCCTGGCGATCATCGCCGCAGCACCGGCCCTGGCCGGACTGCAGGCAGTGCGCAGCAAGACACCGGGGCGGCCACCACTGATTGCCCTCAGTGCCGCCGACAGCGCGCCCGAAACCGCCGACCTGCACCATCCTCTGCCCTTGAATCCGCGCCAGCTGGCGCGCACCTTGCGGGAGCTTGCTCATGCCAGCTGAACCCACCTGCCGGCTCGACCCCGAGCGTTTCCATCGTGCCCGCATCGTCGCGCTCGATGACCAGCCGGGCAATGTCCGCCTGCTCGAGGTTTTTCTCGGTGAAGCCGGTTACCGCCATCTGACCGGGCTGACCGACCCCACCCGGCTGCTCGAAGTACTCGATGGCGAAGCGGTCGACCTGCTGCTGCTCGACATGCGGATGCCAGTCCTCGACGGCCTCTCGGTACTCGCCTTGCTGCAGGATGAAATCCGCCTGCATGGTTTGCAGGTGATCGTGCTGACCGCGCAAACCGAACGCGAAACCCGGCTGGCCGCCCTGGCCCAAGGTGCCCGCGACTACATCACCAAACCCTTCGACAGCGAGGAGTTGCTGTGTCGCATCCACAACGCGCTGGAAGCCCGTTTTCTCTACCAGGACCGGGCCAACGAAGCCGAGCGGCTTGATGCGATGGTCCGCGAGCGCACCGCTCAACTCGCCGAAACCCAGTTCGAACTGGTGCGCTGCCTGGCCCGCGCCGGCGAATTTCGCGACAGCGATACCGGCTCGCACATTCTGCGCGTCTCGATCGGTTGTCGCCTGCTGGCCGAGGCGGCCGGTCTTTCCGCCCATGAAATCGAGTTGATCCGCTACGCCTCGATGATGCACGACATCGGCAAGATCGGCGTCGCCGACCGCATCCTGCACAAGCCGGCGCGCCTGACACCGGAAGAGTTCGAGGAAATCAAGACCCATTGCCGCTATGGTGTCGAAATCATCGGCAACCACCCGGCCGACGTGACCCAGATGGCCCGCTCGATTGCCCTCACCCACCACGAACGCTGGGATGGACAAGGCTATCCGCAAGCCTTGCGGGGCGAGGAAATCCCTGTTGCCGGCCGCATCACCGCGATCATCGACGTGTACGACGCTCTCACCTCCAGCCGTCCCTACAAACCGGCCTTTCCCCCAGCCGAGGCGCTGCGCATCGTCAGCCAGGGCGCCGGCAGCCAGTTCGACCCGGCCCTGGTCACCCATTTCCTGGCCATCCACGACCAACTGCGGCAGCAGCTCGATACGCTGGCGCAGGAAGAGGTGCCGGCAGCCGGCACCTGAGCCGTCTCAGACAGCGAAAAGATGCTTGACGCGGAGCGCCGGCGCACCGGCTTCGACCTGCAGCAAACGGGCAATATTGGGATGCTTGCCGGGATTGGCCCGCTCGTCCTCGGTATGCTCGGCAAAAATCTCCAGGCCTTTCCTGGCCGCTTCGGCATTGATCGAACCGTAGGTCTGTGCCAGGTGGTTGTACACCGCCAGCGAACCCTGGCTACCGGGCTTGTTCTCGATGGTGGCGACGACATTGCCGTCGGCGTCGAGCAGATTCAGGGCCGCCAGATGGGAAATACCGGGCAATTTTTTCAGATTTTCAGCAAAAGACATTTTTGGTTATCAGCGATTGGCGTTTAGCCGTTGATAGTTAGCAAAATTGACCGCAGGCGCGGCAGAGGCGGCCGTGCCGGCCAGCCCCTGCCCATCATTTCCAGTCGCGTTTGGCGCGCACCAGGCCGATGATCAGGCCGGTGGTGAAAGTGCCGATCGGCACGGTCAGCGCAATCGCCTTGATCCCGCGCTCAAGTTCGTAGAACCCGAGCATCACGCTCACCACAAGCAAGCCGAAGGCAAGGCCGAGCGCCCCGCCTTTCAGGCCGCCGTTGATCACCTGACGGTCAGTCACCTTGCGCTCGCCGATGCAATGCGGGCAATAGATCACGTCTTCAGGCACTTCCTGTCCGCATTTTGCGCATTGCATGGCGAACGCTCCGGGTCAGATCCGCTTGGCCAGCTCGGCTGCCTTGCCGGTGTAATCCCACGGCGTCAGCTTGAGCAGGGCTTCCTTGGCCTCGGCCGGAATTTCGAGGGTCTGGACGAAAGCCTGCATGCCCTCGCGGGAAACGCGGGTGCCTCGGGTCAGCTCCTTGAGCTTCTCGTACGGATTGGCGATGCCGTAGCGGCGCATCACGGTCTGGATCGGCTCGGCCAGCAGTTCCCAGTTGGCGTCGAGATCGGCCTTCATCAGGTCGGCGTTGATTTCCAGCTTGCCCAGGCCCTTCAGCAGCGAGTCGTAGCCGAGCAGGGTGTAGCCGAGGCCGACGCCCATGTTGCGGAGCACGGTCGAATCGGTCAGGTCGCGCTGCCAGCGGGAGATCGGCAGCTTCTCGGCGAGGTGCTTGAGGACGGCGTTGGCCAGACCGAGGTTGCCCTCGGAGTTTTCGAAGTCGATCGGATTGACCTTGTGCGGCATCGTGGACGAACCGACTTCACCGGCCTTGACCTTCTGCTTGAAGAAACCAAGCGAGATATAGCCCCAGACATCGCGGTCGAGGTCGATCAGGATGCTGTTGGCGCGGGCAAAGGCGTCGAACAGTTCAGCCAGCGCATCGTGCGGCTCGATCTGGATGGTGTACGGGTTGAAGGTCAGGCCGAGCAATTCGACGAAACGCTGGGCAAAGCCTTCCCAGTCGTAACCCGGGTAGGCGGACAGGTGGGCGTTGTAGTTGCCGACCGCACCGTTGATCTTGCCCAGCAGTTCGACCTGGGCAATACGGGCACGGGCACGCTGCAGGCGATAGGCGACGTTGGCGAATTCCTTGCCCATGGTCGACGGCGTCGCCGGCTGACCGTGGGTGCGGCTCATCATCGGCACCTCGGCGTGCGCATGAGCCAGTTCGACCAGCTTGGCGATGACCTTGTCCAGGGTCGGGAGCATGCCCTGTTCGCGGGCATCCTTGCACATCAGGCCATGCGACAGGTTGTTGATGTCTTCCGAGGTGCAGGCGAAGTGGATGAACTCGCTGACCTTGGTGACTTCGGCGTTGGCCTTGGTCTTGTCCTTGATCCAGTATTCCAGCGCCTTGACGTCGTGGTTGGTGGTGGCCTCGATGGCTTTCACCTCGGCCGCCTGCTCCGGGCCGAAGCCATTGACCAGCGCATCCAGCTCGGCCACGGTCGACGGCGAAAAAGCCGGAATTTCGGTGAAATGCGGCTCGGCAGCCAGTGCCTTCAGCCATTCGATCTCGACCTTGAGGCGGGCACGGATCAGGCCGAATTCGGAGAAATGTTCGCGCAGCGCATCGACCTTGCCGGCATAGCGGCCATCGAGCGGGGAAAGTGCAGTCAGGGGATTGCAGGTCATGGGAACGTCCTTGTCAACAAGACCGCAATTTTACCCGCCGCTTGATCCCCTGCGCTATACGCTATAATCGCCGCTCTTCAATCCACGAGCATGCGATGAAGCTGATCGGCACCCATTCCAGTCCTTTTGTCCGCAAGGTACGCATTGTCCTGGCTGAAAAAAAGATCGACGTCGAGTTCGAAATCGACTCGCCATGGCTGGCCACCAGCCAGGTAGCCAGCAGCAATCCACTGGGCAAGATTCCGGTCCTGCTGCTCGACGACGGTACGCCGCTGTTCGATTCCCGGGTGATCGTCGAGTACATCGACAATCTTTCACCCAACAACAAGCTGTTTCCCGCGCCCAACCGTGAACGCACCGAGGTCAAGCGCTGGGAGGCCCTGGCCGACGGCATCTGCGAAGCTGCGGCCAACATCGTGGTCGAGAAGAAACGCCCGGCACACCAACAGAGCGGCGACTGGATCCAGCGCCAACAGGACAAAGTCGACCGCAGTCTGGCCTTCATGAGCGAACAGCTCGGCGACAAGGCCTATTGCATGGGCAACCACATTTCCATGGCCGACATTGCCACCGGCACGGCGCTCGGCTACATCGCCTTCCGTTTCCCCGAAATCGACTGGCCGACCCAGTACCCCAACCTTGAGCGCCTTGCCAGCAAGCTGCTGCAGCGCCCGTCGTTCGCCGAGACCCTGCCGCACGACTGACACCGGTTTGCCGACGTTCCCTCACAAGAGGCGCCACGGCGCCTCTTTGTCATTGCTCGCCAGCCAGCCTCGTCATATTCATTTGCGCTAGATCAAAACACAGAGTGAGCGCAGCGGGCACAATCCGTCGATTTACATCAAATAAAATCAATTAACCACTCGTAAATCCCGGAGGAGAAACATGTCCGATCGTCCGACATCGGTCGCGACCAGGCTCATCCTGGTCATGGCCACCGGCATCGCCCTGCTGCTCGGCAGCGCCGCTGCCGGTCTCTCGCACTACCTGAGCAACAAACTGGAAGCCCGCGCCAATACCGCGCTGCAGACGGCAAACCAGCAGATCGTCGACATGATCGACGCCTACAACCAGGCGCTGAAGGGCGAAATCAGCCGCCTCAACCGGGTTTTTTCCAGCCACTACCCGGAAGCCTTCAGCCGCAACGACAGCGGCCAGCTGCTCCATGGCCAGCAACTGATCGGCTTCGAGCAGACCGCAATTCCCGACCGTTTCACCCAGCTCACCGGCGCTTATGCGACGGTCCTGACCCGCCGGGGCGAGGATTTCGAGCGCACCGCAACCTCGATCAAGGACGACAAGGGACAGCGCGCTTCGGGCGTCCCGCTGGGTCGCGAACACCCGGCCGTCGCCCGCCTGCTCAAGGGCGAAACCTATACCGGCAAGGCGCGCATACTCGGCCGCGACGTGATGACGCATTACCAGCCGATCAAGGACAGCCAGGGCGAAGTCATCGGCGCTTTCTTCACCGGCATCGACTTCTCGGCCGGGCTGGCCGAACTGCGCAAGAAGGTGCTGTCGGTCAAGGTCGGCGCCACCGGTTACCCCTACGCCTTTGACGCCGGCAAGGACAAGGGGCTGCTGACCATGCACCCGAAAATCGAGGGCAAGTCGCTGTTCGACATGAAAGGCGCGCGCGGCGAGGAGTTCGTCAAGGAGATGCTGACCCGCAAGGACGGGATCATCCACTACTGGTGGCAGAACCCGGACGAAACCCAGGCCCGCGAAAAAATCGTGATCTTCAACCACTACCCGGAGTGGAACTGGATCATTGCCTCCGGTAGCTATCTGGAAGAATTCAACGCCGAGAGCAAGGAAGCGATGTACCTGCTGCTCGGCAGCACGGTGCTGCTGATCGTGCTCATCGTCGGCACCCTGTGGTGGACGGTACGCCGCTGGATCGCACAGCCGCTCGACGGCGTCGTGCGGATCGCCAACAGCATCGCCGCCGGCGACTTCACCAACCGTATCGAAGCGCAGAAAAGCGACGAAATCGGCCGCCTGCTGCGCGCCTTTGCGGCGATGCAGGAGGAACTGCGGCGGCTGATGCAGCAGATTCGTGAAGCAGCCGATCAGGTCGCGACCAATACCGAACAACTCAAGACCTCGGCCGGCGATGTCGCCAGCAGCTCGCACGAACAGAGTGATGCGATCACCAGCATGGCCGCCTCGGTCGAGGAAATGAGCACCAGCATCATGCTGATCGCCGACAATGCCGGCCAGGCCGAGCAGATTGCGCACGACTCGGTGGCCAAGGCCAGAGAAAGCACCGGCATCATCGACAACGCGGTCGCCGCGATGGCACGGATCGCCGATACGGTGCGCGAAACGGCAAGCACGGTCGAAACCCTGGGCGCCCACTCGGAGTCGATTTCGAGCATTGCCGGAACCATCCGCGAAATTGCCGACCAGACCAACCTGCTCGCACTCAACGCTGCCATCGAAGCCGCCCGCGCCGGCGAACAGGGGCGCGGCTTTGCCGTCGTCGCCGACGAGGTACGCAAGCTGGCCGAGCGCACCGCCCACTCGACCCATGAAATCACCGAACTGATCGGCGCCATCCAGACCGGCACCCGGGCCGCCGTCAGCAAGATGAACCAGGGCGTGGCCGAAGTCGGCCAGGGGGTCGAACTGGCGGCCACCGCCACCGAGTCGATCCAGGCCATGCACGCCGGCGCTGAAAGCGTCAGCCGCGCAGTCGCCGGGATCAACGACGCAATCCGCGAACAAAGCACCGCCAGCCACAGCGTCGCCAACGGGGTCGAACAGATTGCCGGCAAGGTCGAACAAAACAGTACCGAAGCGCAAAACACCGCTGCTGCTGCCGACCAGCTGCAGGAGCTGGCGGGCCGGCTGCACGCCAACATCGGGCGCTTCCGCATTTAAGCGGCTGCAAAAAAAACGCCGGATTCACGGTCGACCGTGGATCCGGCGTTTTTTTACGCGGGCCGATGACCTCCGGCTTAGCGGATCACGCCCCCGCCAAGGCAGACCCGGCTTTCGTAGACCACCACCGACTGCCCAGGGGTTAGCGCCCACTGCGGCTCGGCAAAGTGAATTTCGCAGTCGCCACCACCGATCCGCTCGATCTCGCAAGGCTGATCGGCGGTCCGGTAACGCGGTTTGGCGGTGTACACCCAGTGCGGACGCGGATCACGCCCGGCCACCCAGCTCAGTTGCTCAGCTTCCAGCGTCGTCCGCTGCAACGCCGGGTGATCGTGCCCCTGGACCACGTAGAGGACGTTTTTCCCCATGTCCTTGCCGGCGACAAACCAGGCATCGTGATCGCCGCCACCGGGACGCCCCTTCTCCTTGACGCCACCGATATGCAAGCCTTTGCGCTGACCAATGGTGTGGTACATCAGGCCATCGTGCTCCCCCATCAGCTTGCCGTCGTCAAGGCGACGGATTTCACCTTTCTTGGGCGGCAGGTAGCGGGCCAGGAAATCCTTGAACGGGCGTTCGCCGATGAAGCAGATCCCGGTCGAATCCTTCTTGGCAGCGACGTGCAAGCCTTCGGCTTCGGCGATCTTGCGCACTTCACGCTTGTAGAGGTCGGCCAACGGGAAGAGGGTCTTGGCCAGCTGCGCCTGGTTCAGGCGGTAGAGAAAATAGCTCTGGTCCTTGGTTCCGTCCTCGGCCTTGAGCAGCTGAAACTCGCCGTTGAACTCGCGCACGCCGGCGTAATGGCCGGTCGCGATCTTGTCGGCGCCCATCTTCAGCGCATGGTCGAGGAAGGCCTTGAACTTGATTTCCGAGTTGCACAGGATGTCAGGATTCGGCGTCCGCCCGGCCTGGTATTCGCGCAGGAACTCGGCAAACACCCGCTCGCGATACTCGGCGGCGAAATTGACCACTTCGACATCGATCCCGATCCGGTCGGCGACGCTCATCACGTCGATCAGATCCTGGCGCGACGAGCAATACTCCTCGGTATCGTCGTCTTCCCAGTTCTTCATGAACAGGCCGACGACGTTCCAGCCCTGGCGCTTGAGCAGCAGCGCCGCGACCGAGGAATCGACCCCGCCCGACAGCCCCACCACCACCGTTCCTTTTTTACCCATCTTGTTGTCGATTTCAGACATCGGGCCCAGCCCCTTTCTTCCATTCCTCCAGCGGCAAGATCACCGCCGGCTCTCCATTATCTACAAACCAGCTATCGACGACATAGCGCGCGTCGCCATCGACCGCATCAAGCACCTCGATCTGCGCCGCCCAATGATTCTCGACCAAGCCCAGCCAGGCGCGGCTGACCGGCGCCAGCACCCGGTGATAACGCAAGGCACCGCGCCGCATCAACAACTGCAGGAAGCGGGTCGTGGTCGTTGAATGATCCAGACAATCCATCCGCCCGGGAACGCTGCCGTCGGCGTAATTGCCGCCGCGATCATTGCGGATTTCCGACTGCTCGCCGGCCCAGCGATACAAATCCCCCACCGCGCCGGCCAGAATCTGCCGTTCGCTGGCCGCATCAGGCGCCTGCGCCAGCCGCCGGGCCAGTTGCCCCAAGCGTGCCGACGAAAACACCACCTCGTCCTGCTGCGGGCAACCGTAACCATGACAGACCGCCACCCGCTCTCCGGCCGGCACCGCCGCCGACAGCACGAGCAGCCAGAGCAGCAGCCAGCGCTGCATCAGTCGTAATGCACCAGCAAATCCAGCGGATAACGCCGCCCGGCCAACGCATCCTCGATGCAGCGCAGGATCAGCGGACTGCGATGCCGGGCTTGCGTCGCCCTGACTTCATCAAGGCTTAGCCAGCGCGCGGCGACGATCCCGGCGTCGAGCGGTCGCTGCGGTTCGTGCTGCAGCAGTTCGCCGCCGAAGGCAAAGCGCAGGTAGGTGACGTCCTTGGCCGGATGTTTCCAGTGGTAGATGCCGACCAGGTGGGTCGGGCGGAAGTGCCAGGCGGTTTCTTCCAGCGCCTCGCGCACCACTGCATCGACCAGCTTTTCACCCTCTTCCAGGTGCCCGGCCGGCTGATTGAAGGCGAGACCGGCCTCGGTCTCCTCCTCGACCAGCAGGAATTTGCCATCGCGTTCGACCACGGCAGCAACGGTCACATTGGGTTTCCAGATCATCGGAAGCTTCCGTAAAGCAAAGCCGTTATTTTACCGGCGGATGCGGCTAAAAAACGGCGGGAAAATCAGCTAAAATGCCGCCCTTTCATGTGAGCTTTTCGGAGAATCGACCATGTCCATGTCGGATCGCGACGGATTCATTTGGCAGGATGGCAAACTCGTGCCCTGGCGCGAAGCCACCACCCATGTCCTCACCCACTCCCTGCACTACGGCATGGGCGTTTTCGAGGGCGTGCGCGCCTATAAAACCGAGCGTGGCACGGCGATTTTCCGTCTGGAAGATCACACCGACCGCCTCTTCAACTCGGCCCACATCTTCCAGATGCAGATGCCGTTCGACAAGGAAACGATCAACGAAGCGCAGAAGGAAGTGATCCGCGCCAACAAGCTCGAATCCGGTTACATCCGCCCGATCGCCTTCTACGGCTCGGAAAAGCTCGGCGTCTCGCCGAAGGGCGCCAAAGTGCACATCGCCATCGCCGCCTGGCCATGGGGTGCCTACCTCGGCGAGGAAGGCATGGAGCGCGGCATCCGCGTCAAGACCTCCAGCTTCACCCGCCACCACGTCAATATCTCGATGGTGCGCGCCAAGGCTTGCGGCCACTACATCAACTCGATCCTGGCCAACAACGAAGCGACCAACGACGGCTACGACGAAGCCATGCTGCTCGACCCGGAAGGCTATGTCGCCGAAGGTGCCGGCGAGAACCTGTTCATCGTCAAGAAGAACAAGCTGTACACCCCGGACCTGACCTCCTGCCTGGAAGGCATCACCCGCGCCACCGTACTGCAACTGGCGGATGAACTCGGCCTGCAAGTGCTGGAAAAGCGCATCACCCGCGACGAAGTGTACGCCGCCGACGAAGCCTTCTTCACCGGCACCGCCGCCGAAGTCACCCCGATCCGCGAACTCGACGGCCGCCAGATCGGCATCGGTCGCCGTGGCCCGGTCACCACCCAGATCCAGGCCAAGTACTTCGACGTCGTTTACGGCCGCTCGGCCGAGCACGACAGCTGGCTGGCCTACGTCTAATTACAAGCACCAGGGAGCTAACCATGTCCGAGCAACGTACCGTCGAAGTCACCGCCCACGACCTGCCGCTGCACTGCCCGCGCCCGAACGACCCGCTCTGGTGCCAGCACCCGCGCGTCTTCCTCGACGTGCTGCATACCGGCAAAGCCACCTGCCCGTACTGTGGCACCGAGTACGTGTTCACCGGCGAAAAGCCGAAGGGTGGCCACTGATTGCAGGATCCGGGATTGAGGATCAAGGATCGCGTCCGCAGGATCACTGCCGACGCCCCTCCTCGATCCTGAATCCTGGCGCCTGAATCCTCGTTCCAGATGAAAGCCCTCATCGTCGCCCCCTCGTGGATTGGCGACACGATCATGGCGCAGCCGCTGTTTGCGCGGCTGCACGCCCTGCACCCCGGCCTCACCCTGGACGCCCTGGCGCCCCAGTGGGTCGCCCCGGTGCTCCAGCGCATGGGCGACATCGCCAGCGTCATCGACAACCCCTTCGGCCACGGCGCGCTGCGCCTTGGCGAGCGCTGGCAACTCGGGCGCCAGCTGGCCGCAGCCGGCTATGACGCCGCCTATGTCCTGCCCAACTCGCTCAAATCGGCACTGATCCCGGCCTTTGCCGGCATCCCGTTGCGCGTCGGCTTCACCGGCGAAATGCGCTATGGCCTGCTCAACTGCCGCCACCATCTCGACCAGACCGCCTTGCCGCTGATGGTCGAACGCTTTGCGCAACTTGCAGAAGCTCCCGGCGCCGCGCTGTCGCGCCCGGTTTCTGCCCCGCAACTACGGTCGACCGTGGTTGAACAGCAAAACACCCTGCAGCAACTGGGAATCGAGCGCCCGCAGCGGATCGCCGCCTTTTGCCCCGGCGCCGAGTACGGCCCGGCCAAGCGCTGGCCGGCCGAGCACTTTGCCGAACTGGCCCGCCGCCTGGCGGCCGACGGCTTCGCGATCTGGCTGTTCGGCTCGCCCAAGGATCGCAGCATTGCCGGCGAAATCGAGCGGCTGGCGCCCGGCATCTGCCGCAATCTGTGTGGCGCAACGACGCTGGCGCAGGCCATCGACCTGCTCGCGCTGGCCGATCTGGTGGTTTGCAATGATTCCGGCCTGATGCACGTCGCCGCCGCGCTGGAGCGCCCGCTGGTCGCCCTTTACGGCTCATCTTCGCCCGGCTTCACGCCGCCGCTGAGCCAGCAGGCGGAAATTCTCAGCCTGCGCCTCGAGTGCAGCCCCTGCTTCAAGCGTGAGTGCCCGCAGGGCCACCTCGACTGCCTGCGCAAACTGACGCCGGAGCAGGTCCATGCCACCTGCCGCCAGCACCTGGCTGCCACCGCGCGATGACCCGCCTGCACCACGCCACCCCCGACGAGGCCGAACAGGCCTTCTACGAAGCGATTGCCGACAGCGACGCCGACCGTCTGCTGCTCTGCTGGTCGAACGACGATGAAACCGTCTGCGTCCATCCGACCGGCGTCCGCATCACCGGCAATCCGGCGATTGGCGACAGCTGGCGGGCGATTTTCGCCAGCGCCAAAATCCGCATCCAGCCGGAGTTGCACAACCGCTGGCAAAGCGGCGTCCTCGCCATCCATCACCTGACCGAATACCTGTATGTCGGCGACGACCCGAATCCGCACGGCCCGCTTTATGTCACCCACGTCTTCGCCCGCAGCGCCGATGGCTGGCACCTGATTTGCCGCCACGCCTCGGCCGCCGACGACGCGCACCAGGCGATGGCCGACGCCCGGCCGCACACCCTGCATTGAAGCCGGCCGCCCCCTTTCCTGCCTACCGGGCGCCGCGCTGGCTGCCCGACGGCCACAGCCAGACGCTGTGGCCGCTGCTGATCAAGCCGCGCCCGCTGCCGCTCCGGCGCGAACGCTGGGCCACCCCGGATGGCGATTTCATCGACGTGGACTGGCTCGACGGCCCGGCCGACGCGCCCTTGCTGGTACTCTTCCACGGGCTTGAAGGCAGCTCGCGCAGCCATTACGCGCGCGCCACTGCCCACGCCTGCCGGGAACAGGGCTGGCGCCTGGCGTTACCGCATTTTCGCGGCTGCTCGGGAGAGTTGAACCGCCGCCCACGCGCCTACCACTCGGGCGACTCAGCCGAAATCGACTGGATTTTGCAGCGGCTGCAAGCGCACAACGGCGACCGCCCGGTGCACGCCGCCGGCGTCTCGCTGGGCGGTAACGCGCTGCTCAAATGGGCCGGCGAACAAGGTCCCACCGCCGCCAGACGGGTCACCGGCGTCGCCGCCTTCTGCCCACCGCTCGACCTGGCAGCCTGCGGCCACGCGCTGGCCCGTGGCTTCAACCGGATCTACACCCGCCACTTCCTGAACACCTTGAAGCAGACCTCGGCCCGCCGCCTGCAGCACTTCCCCGGCCTTTTCGACCGCCAGCGCATGTTGCGCGCCAGCAATCTGTGGCAGTTCGACGATGCGGTGACCGGGCCGGTACACGGCTTTGCCGGCGCCGACGACTACTGGCGAAAAAGTTCGGCCAAACCCTGGCTGCGCCAGATCGCCGTGCCCACCCTCACGGTCAACCCGCAAAACGACCCATTTTTGCCGGCCGCCGCGCTACCCACCGCCGCCGACGTCAGTCCGCTGGTCCGCCTCGAACAACCCGCCAGTGGCGGCCACGTCGGCTTTGTCGGCGGTCATTTTCCCGGCCGCCTGGACTGGCTGCCGCAAAGACTCATACACTTCTTTCTTCACGAAACGACCTAGAGCATGCCCACAATGAGCCAGACTGCATCCTCCCTGCCCGCCGAAATTTTCAAGGCCTACGACATTCGCGGCATCGTCGGCAAATCGCTGACCGCCAACGTGGTCCGCCAGATCGGCCAGGCGCTGGGTTCGCTCGCCGCCGAGCAGGGGCAAAGCGCGATTGCCGTCGGCCGCGACGGCCGCCTCTCCGGGCCGGAACTAGCCGGCGCACTGATGGACGGCATCTGCGCCGCCGGCATTGACGCCATCGACATCGGCTGCGTGCCGACCCCGGTTACCTACTTCGCGGCCTACGAACTCGGCTGCCACTCCTGCGTGTCGGTCACCGGCAGCCACAACCCGCCCGACTACAACGGCCTGAAGATGGTGATCGGCGGCACCACGCTGGCTCTCGACGCGATCCAGCAACTCAAGGCACGAATCGAAGCTGGTGACCTCAAGCACGGCCAGGGACAACGCCGCAGTGCCGACGTCAAGGCCGCCTACGTCGACAAGATTGTCGGCGACGTCAAGCTCGCCCGGCCGCTGAAGATCGTCATGGACTGCGGCAACGGTGTCGCTGGCGCCGTCGCCCCCGAACTGTTCGCCCGCCTTGGCTGCGAGATCGTGCCGCTCTACTGCGAAGTCGACGGCAATTTCCCCAACCACCACCCGGACCCGTCCAAGCCGGAAAACCTGGCCGACGTGATCCGCTGCCTGCGCGAAACCGACGCCGAAATCGGCATCGCCTTCGACGGCGACGGCGACCGCCTTGGCGTCGTCACCAAAGACGGGGAGATCATCTACCCCGACCGCCAGCTGATGCTCTTCGCCACCGACGTGCTCGCCCGCGTCCCCGGCGGCACGATCATTTACGACGTCAAATGCACGCGGCTTCTCGCCGACTGGATCCGCCAGCACGGCGGCCAGCCGCTGATGTGGAACACCGGCCACGCGCTGGTCAAGGCCAAGCTCAAGGAAACCGGCGCCCCGCTGGCCGGCGAAATGTCCGGTCACACCTTCTTCAAGGAACGCTGGTACGGCTTCGACGACGGCTTGTACACCGGCGCCCGCCTGCTTGAAATCCTGGCCCGCGCCGCCGATGCCAACCCGGTCCTGAAAAACCTGCCGAATTCGCCGTCGACCCCGGAAATCAACATCAAGATGGCCGAAGGCGAACCCTTTGCGCTGATCGACAAGCTCAAGGCCGAGGCCAGCTTTGCCGGCGCCAGCGAAGTCATCACCATCGACGGTTTGCGCGTAGAATATGCTGACGGTTTTGGCCTGGCCCGGCCGTCGAATACCACCCCGGTGGTGGTCCTGCGTTTCGAGGCAGACAATCCGGCGGCACTGGAACGTATCCAGGAAGCCTTCCGGAGCGCACTGCGTGCCGCCTGGCCGGGAATCACCCTCCCCTTCTGAAGCGGCAGGTTTTCCATCCAGGGCTCCGGGTTTGCCCGGAGCCGGGCATTCTGTAGTTGAGAGGACTTTTTCGTGAGCAACGCGGCAAACCTTTACCTCGGACGCCAGCCGATTCTGGACGAACACCAGAAGATCGTCGCTTACGAGTTGCTGTTCCGCAACGGCGACGGCAATGCCGCCAGTTTCGCCGACGGCGAAATGGCCACCGCGACGGTGATTGCCAACGCCTTTACCGAACTGGGGGTGGCCGGCGCGCTGGGCAGTTGCCGGGGCTTCATCAATGTCGATGAAAAATTCCTGTTCAGCGACATGCTGGAGTTGTTGCCGCGCGAAAGCGTGGTGCTCGAAATCCTCGAAACCGTGCCGCATACGCCGGAAGTCATCGAACGCTGCCAGGCCCTGCATGCCGCCGGCTTCACACTGGCCCTGGACGACGTGGTCGATAGCAACTGCCCGGCTGAACTGATCCAGCTGATCGAGGTCATCAAGGTCGACCTGCCGCCGCTCAGCGTAGCCCAGCTGCGCGATCTGGCCGGCAAGCTGCGGCCGCTGGGCAAGCGCCTGCTTGCCGAAAAGGTCGACAGCCGCGAACAGATGGAACTCTGCCGCGAACTGGGCTTTACCTTGTTCCAGGGCTATTACTTCGCCAAGCCGACCATCATTGCCGGCAAGAAGCTGTCGCACAACCAGGTCACGCTGATGCGACTGATGACCCTGCTGCTCAACGATGCCGACAACAGCGAGCTCGAAGCCGTGCTCAAGCCCGAGCCCGGTCTCACGGTCAACCTGCTCAAGATGACCAATTCGGTCGGCGCCGGGCTGAGCTTCCGCGTTACCTCGCTGCGCCACGCGATCACCATCCTCGGCCGCCGCCAGCTGCAGCGCTGGCTGCAACTGCTGATGTTCACCGCCAGCGACAGCCACGGCGTCGGTAATCCGCTGCTGCTGCTGGCCGCCACCCGTGGGCGGCTGATGGAAATCCTGGCCAATGAAATCCCCGGCGGTGGCCACGGCCTCAGCGACGATGCCTTCATGACCGGGATCATGTCATTGATGCCGGCAGTGATCGGTCAGCCCATCGAGGAAATCGTCGCCCCCCTGCCGCTAACCGCCAGCGTCCGCGATGCGTTGTGTACCGGCAGCGGCCTGCTCGGCAATCTCCTGCGCCTGGCCGAGAGCTGCGAATTCGAAGATTTTCCTGTGCAGGCCGAATGGCTGGCGAAGATTCCCGGACTCTGTCCGGCGACCCTCAGCCGCGCCCAGACCAGTGCACTGCAGTGGACCGGCGACATCATCCGCGAACAGGGGCTGTAAAACCGACGGTCACAATTGCTGACCACAGACGTACACGGAGCGGCCCGGACTCAGGCACAATCGGGCCTTTCCTCCATTGATTGCCAACGCGCCCGACCGCCATGCCGCAAGCCCTGACCAAACTGATCGCCCCGCTCCTCAGCCTGATCGCCCTGCTCGCAATACTCACCGTTTCGGTCGTCGCCCTGCCCTTCGTGCTGCTTTTTGCCGTCGCCGTCGGCGGCTGGTTCTGGTGGAAGACCCGCAACATGCGCCGCCAGCTGCAGGAGGCGCTGGCCGCCGCGCAGGCCGGCGGCTTGCAGCGCGACAGCGAGCCCGCAGCCGCTACCGGCGGCGGCCAGGTGATCGACGGCGAATGCGTCCGCGAGCCCGGTCCGCAGGAATATCTGCCGCGCCAACCCTGACCGCCCCCATTCACTCCTGGGCAGACGAAAAAAAGGCTTTTTCCGGTCGTTGACCGTGAAAAAGCCTTTTTTCTGGCGCCCCGCCAGCCGGCGGGGCGAAATACTGCCGCTTACAGCTTGCTTGCGACCCAGGCCGGCACTGCGGCCAGCGCCGCCGGCAGGTTTTCCGGCTGGGTGCCGCCGGCCTGCGCCATGTCGGGACGACCGCCGCCCTTGCCACCGACCTGCTGCGCAACCTGATTGACCAGTTCGCCGGCCTTGACCTTGCCGGTCAGGTCTGCGGTGACCCCGGCAATCAGCGTCACCTTGCCGTCGACCACCGAAGCCAGCACCACGGCTGCAGACTTGAGCTTGTCCTTCAGCTTGTCCATGGTTTCGCGCAAGGCGGTCACGTCGGCGCCTTCCAGCGTCGCCGCCAGCACCTTGGCACCTTGCACCTCAACCGCCTGCGCAGCCAGATCATCGCCCTGAGCAGCAGCCAGCTTGGACTTCAGGCGCGCAAGTTCCTTTTCCAGGTTGCGCACGTTGTCGAGCAGTCCGACCACGCGCTCGGCGATTTCGTCCGGGTGCGTCTTGAGCAGCGCCGAAACCCCATTGACCCGGGTCTGCTGCTCCTGCACGTAGGCCAGCGCATTGGTCCCGGTGATCGCCTCGACCCGGCGCACGCCGGCAGCCACGCCGGCTTCGGAAACGATCTTGAACAGACCGATGTCGCCGGTGCGGGCGATATGCGTACCGCCACAAAGTTCCTTGGAGGAGCCGATGGCAACGACACGCACTTCGTCGCCGTACTTCTCGCCGAAGAGCATCATCGCGCCGGATTTCTGGGCGTCCTCGATGCCCATGACGCGGCTGTCGGTGGCAGCGTTGGCGAGGATTTCGTTATTGACGATTTCCTCGACTTCGCGGATTTCCTCGGCGCTCATCGGCTGGGTATGGACGAAGTCGAAACGGGTCTTGCCGTCATCGACCTGCGAGCCCTTCTGCTGCACATGGTGGCCAAGCACTTCGCGCAGGGCCTTGTGCATCAGGTGGGTCACCGAGTGATTGCGAGCGGTCGCGGCGCGGGCCACGGCATCGACCTTGGCGGCGACTTCCTGGCCGACCGCCAGCTTGCCGGTCTTGAGCACGCCGTGGTGGCCGAAGACAGCGGCCTGAATTTTCAGCGTGTCTTCGACGGCAAAAATGCCGCCGCCGCCCTTGAGCTCGCCCCGGTCGCCGCACTGGCCGCCGGATTCGGCGTAGAACGGGGTGTGGTCGAGGACGACGACGCCGAGATCGCCTTCATGCAATTCGTTGACCGCAGCACCGTCCTTGTACAAGGCCAGGACCTTGCCCTTGGCTTCGAGCGACTCGTAACCATGGAAAGTGGTTTCCTGACCGGCGTATTCGAGGTTGGCGGCCATCTTGAACTTGCCGGCGGCACGCGCCTGCTCCTTCTGGCGGGCCATCGCGGCGTCGAAAGCGGCGCCGTCAACGGTGACGCTGCGTTCGCGGCAGATGTCGGCGGTCAGGTCGAGCGGGAAGCCGTAGGTGTCGTGCAGCTTGAAGGCCGTCTCGCCGTTGAAGACGGTGACGCCCTTTTCAGCCATCGCCGCCAGTTCGCCTTCGAGGATTTCCATGCCGTTCTCGATGGTCGCAAAGAAGCGGTCTTCTTCCTGCTTCAGCGTGGCGACGATCTTGGCCTGGTTTTCCTTGAGCTCGGGATAGGCTTCGCCCATCTCGCCGACCAGATCCGGCACCAGTTTATGGAAGAAGGCGGCGCGAGCGCCCAGCTTGTAGCCGTGGCGGATGGCGCGGCGGATGATGCGGCGCAGCACGTAGCCGCGACCTTCGTTACCCGGAATCACGCCGTCGGCGAGCAGGAAGGAACAGGCGCGGATGTGGTCGGCCAGCACCTTCAGCGACGGGGAATTCATGTCGACAGCGCTGGTCTCGCGGGCAGCGGCGGCAATCAGCTTCTGGAAGAGGTCGATCTCGTAGTTGGCATGCACGAGCTGCAGCACGGCCGAGATGCGCTCGAGGCCCATGCCGGTGTCGACGGAGGGCTTGGGCAGCGGATGCATGACCCCGGCTTCGTCGCGGTTGAACTGCATGAACACGTTGTTCCAGATTTCGATGAAGCGGTCGCCGTCTTCTTCCGGCGATCCCGGGGGGCCGCCCCAGATGTGGTCGCCGTGGTCGTAGAAGATTTCGGTGCAGGGGCCGCAGGGGCCGGTGTCACCCATCATCCAGAAGTTGTCGGAAGCGTAGCGGGCGCCCTTGTTGTCGCCGATGCGCACGATCTTCTCGGCCGGCACGCCAACTTCCTTGTGCCAGATGTCGTAGGCTTCGTCATCTTCGGCATAGACGGTCACCATCAGGCGATCCTTGGGCAGCTTGTAGACCTCGGTCAGCAGTTCCCAGGCGTACTTGATCGCGTCGCGCTTGAAGTAATCGCCGAAGCTGAAATTGCCCAGCATTTCGAAGAAGGTGTGGTGACGCGCGGTGTAGCCGACGTTTTCCAGATCGTTGTGCTTGCCGCCGGCGCGCACGCATTTCTGCGAGGTCGTGGCGCGGCTGTAGGGGCGCTTGTCAAAACCGAGGAAGACGTCCTTGAACTGGTTCATCCCGGCGTTGGTGAACAGCAACGTCGGATCGTCGTGCGGCACCAGCGACGAGGAAGCCACGATCTGGTGGCCCTTGGCGGCAAAGAAGTCGAGGAATTTCTGGCGGATTTCAGAGCTTTTCATAAGCTGGGCAGCCTCAAGGGCGATGAAATATCGAAACCGTTGATTTTAGCGTGAAACAGGCCCACGACAACGTCGGCCGACGTGCGGCCTGTCACCATCTCGGCCATGCGACCAGCGCCCGGCAGTGGCGACCGAGCCAGTCCGATGGAAGAACGTCAGCCGGGCGCAACAAAATCTGCCGAAATGACAAGTTCGGGCACAACGACACAAATGACAGAATCGTGTCTGTCACGAGATGGCTTACAATTGCGGGTTTTCTTGAAATTTCCCGCCAGATGAAGGCACGCTGCCGCTTTTTCGCTCACAGTCTCTCGACCTGCCCGCACCGGAGCCGTGCATGGGCCTGCTAAACGCACTCTGGGCGTTCCGTGGCTTCATTCTCAGCAGCGTCAAGCGGGAGATTCAGGCCAAGTATCGCAATTCGCTGTTCGGCTTTGCCTGGATGATCATCCAGCCGCTGTCGATGATCGTCGTCTACACCGTGATCTTTTCGCAGTTGATGCGCTCGCGCCTGCCCGGTGTCGACGGTCACTTCGCCTATTCGATTTACCTCTGCGCCGGCATCCTGACCTGGGGGCTGTTCGCCGAAATCATGCACCGGATGGTCGCGGTCTTCGTCGATAACGCCAACCTGATCAAGAAACTGAATTTTCCCCGCCTCTGCCTGCCGCTGATCGTCGTGCTCAGCGCCGGCGTCAATTTCGCCATCATTCTCGGCCTGTTTTTCGCCTTCCTGCTGCTTTCCGGCACCTTCCCCGGCTGGCCGGTCCTCGCCATGCTGCCGCTGCTGCTGGTCCAGGTCATGTTCGCCACCGGGCTGGGTGGAATTTTCGGGGTCGTCAATGTCTTCTTCCGCGACGTCGGACAGATGTTCGGCGTACTGATCCAGTTCTGGTTCTGGTTTACGCCCATCGTCTATCCGATCGGCGTCCTGCCCGAGTGGACCGCCGGCCTGATCCAGCTCAACCCCCTGCTGCCGCTGATGGAGGCCTATCAGGGCATCCTGGTCGGCGGCCAGTGGCCGAACTGGTGGCGCATCGCACCGACCGCCGGCATCGCCATCCTTTTGTGTCTGTACGCAGTGCTGCTGTTCAAGAAACACGCCGGCGACATGGTGGACGAACTGTAATGGGCACGATCAAGGTTTCCGGCCTGGGCAAGGCTTACCGGCAATATCCATCGCGCTGGCAACGGCTGGCCGAATGGGTGATTCCTTTCGCCCGCCCGCGCCACACCCTGAAATGGGTGCTGCACGACATCTCCTTCACGCTCGAACCTGGCCACGCAGTTGGCATCATCGGGATCAACGGCGCCGGCAAGAGCACCCTGCTCAAGCTGATCACCGGCACCACCCAGCCGACGACAGGCAGCGTCAGCGTCAGCGGCCGGGTCGCTGCCCTGCTCGAACTCGGGATGGGCTTTCACCCCGATTTCACCGGCCGCCAGAATGCCTACATGGCCGGCCAGCTGATCGGCCTGACCGCTAGCGAAATCAGCGAACTGATGCCGGAGATCGAAGCCTTTGCCGAAATCGGCGACTACCTCGACATGCCGGTGCGGGTGTACTCCAGCGGCATGTCGATGCGCCTGGCCTTCGCCATCGCCACCTGCAAGCGCCCGGACGTCCTGATCGTCGACGAGGCCCTCTCGGTCGGTGACGCCTATTTCCAGCACAAGAGCTTCGACCGCATCCGCCAATACCGCGAACAAGGCACGACACTGCTGATCGTGTCGCACGACAAGGCCGCGATCCAGTCGATCTGCGACCGGGCGATCCTGCTCAACGGCGGCCGCGTGGCGTTGGAAGGCGAGCCGGAAGCGGTGATGGATTACTACAACGCCCTGATCGCCGACAGCGAAAATGCCCAGGTCAGCCAGCAGCAGACCCCCGACGGCCGTGTCCAGACCGTCTCGGGCACCGGTGAAGCCGGCGTCGAAAGCGTCGGCCTGTACAACGCCGACGGCGAAAAAATCGAAGTCGTCCGCGTCGGCGAGGCGCTCGAACTGCGCGTCGAGGTCGTCATCCGCAAACCGATCGCCAGCCTGGTGCTCGGCTACGGCATCAAGGACCGTCTCGGCCAGGTCCTGTACGGCACCAACACCTGGCATACCGGCCAGGTCATCGAACAGCCGCAGGCCGGCGAGCGCTACACCTTCCGCTTGCGTTTTCCGGCCAACTTCGGCGTCGGCAGCTATTCGATCCAGACCGCGCTGGTCGACCGCGACACCCATTTGTCGAGCAATTACGAATGGCGTGATCTGGCGGCCGTATTCAATGTAATCAATGTCGACCGCTGCACTTTCGCCGGCTGCCTGTGGAACGAGCCGGTGATTTCGATCGAGAAACAATGATGTTCATCTCCTACTCGCAGAATTTCGAAGACGTGATGCTGTGGCGCGCACTCGGCCACGTCGCGCACGGTTTCTACATCGACGTCGGCGCCAATCACCCGAGCGAAGACTCTGTCACCAAGGCCTTCTACGAACGTGGCTGGTCGGGCATTAACATCGAGCCACTGGCCAAGCATGCCCGCCAACTCGAGCAGGAGCGCCCGCGCGACATCAACCTGCAAGTCGCGGTCGGCGCCGAAAGCGGCGAAATCGAATTATTCGACACCCCGGTTCGCGGTCTGGCCACCGCTTCCGCAGCCGTTGCCGAAATGCACGCCGGCGCCGGCCTGCAAACCATCCGCAGCGTGGTTCCGTTGCGCCGCCTGGACGACATTTGCGCGGAACACGCGCCGGCCGACATCCACTTCCTGAAAATCGACGTCGAAGGCTTCGAGGCCCAGGTGCTGGCCGGCATCGACTTGCGCCGCTTCCGCCCCTGGGTGCTGCTGGTCGAAGCGACGATACCCAACTCGAACCGGATCGACGCCAGCTGGGAACCGCAGATTCTCGCCGCCGGCTACCGCTACGTTTACTTCGACGGCCTTAACCGCTACTACATCCCGGAAGAGCGGGCAGACGAACTGGCACCGCACTTTGCGGCCCCGCCCAACGTCTTCGACGCCTTTACCACGGTCGACCTGTTCGAAGAGCGAAAAACCAGCCGCACGCTGGGCGCCCAGCTGGCGCTCGCACAGGAAGACCTGAAGGCACTCAACCAGCGCCTGTGCGATGCCGAGCAGCAGCTCGACGCGATGCGCAACAGCTCCTCCTGGCGCCTCACCGCCCCCTTGCGGGAAGGGGTCACACGGGCACACGCATTCAAGCACGATTTCCGCAAAACCAGCATCGCACTACTGACCAGCGTCGCCGCCCGCCTGCCGCTGCTGCGCCGGGCCGCCGGCCTGCTGACTCGCGCCCTGGGCATCCACGGCCGCCTGCAACCCTTGCTGCAGGGTGCCGGCCCGAGCCCCGCCGCCAACCCCCTGTTCCTCGGCGATGCCGGTAACGGCGACTGGCCGCGCCCCAACCCGGCGGCGTTACCGCTGCAGCCGCACTGGCCGCAGGCTGCGCTGCTCCCGGCCCCGGCCAGCGACACGCCGCCGGTCCGCCTGACCGGTCACATCGAGGGGCACTACAGCCTGGCCATCGTTAACCGTGGACTGGCGCTCGGCCTGGAAGAAGTCCTGCCCGGCGGGGTCGCCTTCCAGCCCTGCCACGGCGAGCCCTATGCGACGCCGAGCGATCTGCCGGCGGAGCAAGCGGCCGGTCTGCTCGGACAGGTCGCACGGGCACCCGAATTCGCTGCCCGCGAAGCGATTTCGATCGTGCATCACTACCCGATCATCAACGACCCGGCCCCGGCCTCACAGCGGCTGATCTTCTTCTTCTGGGAAGAAACCGTGGTTCCCGCCGCCACCATCGCCCGCCTCAACGGCGAATTCGACGCGGTGCTGGTCGCCGCCGACTTTGTCCGCCGGGCCCTGATCAATTCCGGCTGCCGCCTGCCGGTGTTCGTCGTGCCGCTCGGCATCGACCACCTGGTCGGCCCCAACGCAGACCCGCTCGGCGACCTTCAGCCGGCGGCCGGCGAGCGCTGCCGCTTCCTGCACGTTTCCTCGGTTTTCGAACGCAAGGGACCGGACACGCTGCTGCGCGCCTATCTCGACGCCTTCACCGGCGACGACCCGGTCGAGCTCTACATCAAGACCTTCCCCAATCCGCACAACCGGATTGCCGAACAGCTGCGCGAACTGTCGAGCGGCAAGGACAACCCGGCCCGGGTGGTGATCGATGAAGCCGAACTCGACGCTGCAGGCATGCTCGCGCTCTATCGCAGCGCCCAGGCCATGGTCCTGCCCACCCGTGGTGAAGGCTTCAACCTGCCGGCAGCGGAAGCGCTGGCGCTCGGCCTGCCGCTGATCGTCACCGGCCACGGCGCGCATCTCGATTTCGCGACCCAGGCCAACGCCCTGCTCACCCCGTTCCGCTTTTCCCGTGCGCAAAGCCACGTCAGCGCCGGCGATGCCTGCTGGGTCAGCGCCAACCCGGCCGACCTGGCTCGCCAGATGCGCCGCCTGAAAAGCGAGATCGACCAGCACTCGCCGGAACTCGCAGCCCGCCGCGCCCGGGGCAGCGCGGAAGTCCGTGCCACCTACACCTGGCAGGCCTGCGCCGCCGCCGTGCGTCAGGCCAGCGACTGGCTGCGCCAGGCTCCGGCACTCGCCGCCGTCCGCCGGCTGGCACTGCTCAGCCCGTGGCAGACCCGCTGCGGCATCGCCGAATACAGCCGCAACCTGCTCTCCGCCTTCCCCTTCGACGGCGACTGGCAATTGCGCGTCTACTGCGATAGCCGGACCGAGAACGATGCCAGCCAGCCGGTATACACCCCAACCTGGCGCCTCGGCGACGGTAGCTCGGTGTGCACCACGCTCGACCTGATCGGCGAAGAGTTACCGGACACCCTGCTGGTCCAGCATCAACCCAGCCTCTTCCCGCTCACCTCAGCAGTCTGCTGCCGGCTGGCCGAACTGGCTGAGCGCGGCTGCATCGTGGTCCTCGAACTGCACTCGACGCAGCCGCTGCTCGCCGATCACCGCCTGTCGTCGCGCTCGCTGGCCGCCTTGCGCAAGATCGACCGGATCGTGGTGCATAAGGAAGACGATCTCAACTACCTGCTCGCACTCGGCCTCTGCGACAACGTGGTGCTGCTGGCCCACGGCGTCGTCCAGCCGCTACCGGCCGAACAACGCCACAAACGGCGCAGCGATCTCGGCATCCCCGACGACGCGCTGGTGATCGGCTCCTTCGGATTTGCGCTGCCGCACAAGGGCGGCGATACCTTGGTCGCGGCCCTCAAACCCCTGGCCAAGGCTACCGGACGCAAGGTGCACCTGCTCGGGCTGAACTCGATTCTCGACCGGCGCAGCGAGCAAACGCTCGGCGAATGGCAGAAACAGGCCCGCAAACAAGGCGTGGACGCCGAAACGACCTGGATCAGCGATTATCGCCCGATCGCCGAATGCCAGGACCTGCTCGGGCTGGCCGACTACATCGTCTTTCCCTATCGCGACACCCGCGAAAGTGCCAGCGGTGCGGTCACCATCGGACTCGCGGCATTGCGGCCGGTCCTGGTTTCCCCGCTCGACATTTTCAACGACGTTGCCGGATGCACCGAGCGGATGCCCGGTCACAGCGCCGACGACATCGTCGCCGCGATCCGCCAACTGGAGGCCGACCCGGCCCGCGTCGCCGCCTTGCGCGAGCAACAGGCTGCCTGGCTGGCCGAACGCGACTGGCAGAAAATTTCCGGGCGTTTCGCGGCAATGCTCGACGGCTTGCGGCGACAGCGCCAGCTCGACGCCGTGACTCGCCCGCAGGCCAGCCCGATCCCGCCGGCAAGCCGCCGCCTGTTCGTCGACATCTCCGAACTCTACTGCCGCGATGCCCGCACCGGCATCCAGCGCGTCGTTCGCAGCGTGCTCAGCGAGCTGTTTGCGGCACCGCCGGCCGGCTACGAAATCTGCCCGGTGTATGCCGAAAAGGGCTCGCCGTGGCGCCATACCAGTCGCTACGCACCGGCCGGTGCGCCGGCGCAGGCCCTGCCCGAAGGCCAGGAAATCGTCGTCCGGGCCGGCGACATCTTCCTCGGGCTCGATCTCGGCGCCCATCTGTTCCCGGAAGGCGAACGCTGGCTGCGCGATTTCCGCCTGGCCGGGGCACGGATTTTCTTCGTCGTCTACGACATCATCCCGCTGCGCCATCCGCAATTCACGGTCGACGGCATCCGTGACGCCTTTTCCCAATGGCTGCATTCGCTGGCCCGCCAGGCCGACGGCCTGCTCTGCATTTCGGCGGCGGTTGCCGACGACGTGCGCCGCTGGCTTGGCGAAAACAATGCGCCGCTGCCGCACCCCGACGTCCGCCACTTCCACCTCGGCGCCGACATCGACAACTCGCTGCCGACCCGGGGCCGCCCGGATGACGCCGACGCAATCCTGGCCGCACTCGCCGGCGCACCGGTCTTCCTCAGCGTCGGCACAATCGAGCCGCGCAAGGGCCAGGAGCAGACGCTCGACGCCTGCGAGGCATTGTGGCGCGACGGCAGCGAAGCACGCCTGGTACTGGTCGGCAAGGAGGGCTGGATGATGGAAGCCTTTGCCGAACGCCTGCGCACGCACCCGGAACTGAACCGGCGCCTGTTCTGGCTGGCCGGGATCAGCGACGAATTCCTCGAAGAAATCTACGCCAGCGCCGACTGCCTGATCGCTGCGTCGCTCACCGAGGGCTTCGGCCTGCCCTTGATCGAAGCCGCCCAGCACGGTTTGCCGATCCTCGCCCGCGACATCCCGGTATTCCGCGAAATCGCCGGAGCGCACGCTTACTACTTCTCCGGCAACCGGCCGGCCGACCTCGACCGTGCGCTGCGGCGCTGGCTCGAACTCCACGCCGGGGGCGATGCGCCGTCGTCGTCCGGCCTGCGCTGGCTGACCTGGCAGCAAAGCACTGCCGCCTTGAAAGAAATCATAGAGGAGGATCTGGCATGAACAGCCCTCAGCCCCGCACCCTGATCACCGGCGACGCCGGTTTCGTCGGCCAGCACGCCTTGCGTCTGCTGCCCGGCAGCGTCGGCCTGTCGGCCCATTGTCCCGGCATCGACATCCGCGACACCGCAGCCCTGACCGCCTGCCTGCAGGAAATCCAGCCGGAACGGGTGATCCACCTGGCCGCGCAGAGCTTCGTCCCGGAGTCTTTCCGCGATCCGGCGGCGACCTTCGACGTGAACTTCACCGGCACCCTGCGTCTGCTCGAAGCCCTGCAGGCCAGCGGTTTTGCCGGGCGCTTGCTGTTCGTCGGTACCGGCGACGTCTATGGCCTGGTCGAAGCTGCCGACCTGCCCTTGTCCGAAAATCGCCCGCCACGGCCGCGCAACCCGTACGCGGTGAGCAAGGTTGCAGCGGAGGCGTTGTGCTATCAATGGAGCCAGACCGGCCCCTTTGAAATCGTCATGGCGCGACCATTCAACCACATCGGTGCCGGCCAATCCTCGGCTTTCGCGATCTCCGACTTCGCACGTCAGATCGCCGAAATTCGCCACGGCCAGCGACCGCCGCAGCTGGTCACCGGCAATATCGACGTCAGCCGCGACTTCACTGATGTCGCCGATGTCATCGCCGCCTACGGTCTACTCCTTGAAAAAGGAAAAAACGGCGAAATCTATAACGTCTGCTCCGGCGTCGAACGCAGCATCCGCTCGGTCGTCGAGCGCCTGCTCGCGCTCTCCGGCACGGCGGCCGAGATCGTCACCGATCCGGCCCGCTTCCGCCCCGCCGACCAGCCCCGGGTCTGCGGCGACCAGCGTAAACTGAATGCCGCGACCGGCTGGCAACCCGCGACCCCCTTCGACGATACTCTGAATCATCTTTACGCTTACTGGGAGAAACAAATTGGCCTCTAAACACGCACTCATTACCGGCATCACCGGCCAGGACGGCGCCTACCTTGCCCGTCTGCTGGTCGACAAGGGCTACGAAGTTTTCGGCCTGCACGCCCGCCGCTCGACCGATACCCTGTGGCGCCTGCGCTACCTCGACGTGCTCGACCAGGTACAACTGATCGACGGCGACCTGTGCGACCAGGGCTCGGCCATCCGCGCCATGCAAAAGTCGCAGGCGGTCGAGGTCTATAACCTGGCTGCCCAGAGCTTCGTCGGCACCTCCTGGGAACAGCCGGCACTGACCGGCCAGGTCACCGGCCTCGGCGCCACCAACATGCTCGAAGCCGTGCGCATCGTCAATCCGCAAGCCCGCTTCTACCAGGCCTCGACCAGCGAGATGTTCGGCCTGATCCAGGAAACGGTGCAGAGCGAAACCACCCCCTTCTATCCGCGCAGCCCCTACGGCGCCGCCAAGCTCTACGCCCACTGGATGACGGTCAACTACCGCGAGAGCTTCAACCTGCATGCCTCCAGTGGCATCCTGTTCAACCACGAGTCGCCGCTGCGCGGGATCGAATTCGTCACCCGCAAGGTGACCGACGCGGTCGCCCGGATCAAGCTCGGCAAGGCCAAGGAACTGCGCCTCGGCAACATCGACGCCAAGCGCGACTGGGGCTTTGCCGGCGACTACGTCGAAGCGATGTGGCTGATGCTGCAGCAGGACACGCCGGATGATTACGTGGTCGCCACCGGCACCACCACGACGGTGCGCGACATGTGCCGCATCGCCTTCGCCCACGTCGGCCTCAACCACGAAGACCACGTCGTGATCGACCCGCGCTTCTACCGCCCGGCCGAAGTTGACGTGCTCCTCGGCAACCCCGGCAAGGCCGAGGCAAAACTCGGCTGGAAGGCCAAAACCGATCTCGAAACCCTGATCACCATGATGGTCGACGCCGACCTCGCCCGCGTCGCCAAGGAATAACGGAGACGTCCCCAGGCATGACCACAGCAGTCAGTCAGGAACCGTTACCAGCCGGCGAGGCTCCGCCACAAGGCGGCAATTCGCCGGTGGTGACGGTCCATCTGCAGAACATCCCGCTGCTTTCCGGGCTCGACCCGGCGGTACTCAAGCAGGTCGGGATGTCGATGCATTTCCGCAAGGTCGAAAAGGGTGACTACGTCCTGCACAAGGGCGGCGGCGGCGATCACCTGCTATTCCTGCTGGCAGGACGCCTGCGGGTGGTCGACCTGACCGAGGATGGCCGGGAGATTGGGCTCTCCTTTCTCTCGCCCGGGGATTACTTTGGCGAACTGTCGATCATCGACGGCCTGCCCCGCTCGGCCTCGGTGATCGCCACCGAAGCCTCGCTGGTGGCTTTCCTGCCCGCAGCCCAGGCGATCAGCCTGATCTACTCGCACGCGCTGGTTGCCGAGCGGGTGATGAAACGGCTGGCCCAGAAAATCCGCGCCGCCTCCAGCCACCGCTCCATCCTCGGCATGCCCAATGCCCACCAGCGAGTGTTTGCCTTGCTGGCGCAACTGGTCAAGATTGCCCCTGGCGGTCTGGCGGTGATTGAAAACATTCCCACTCAGCAGGAAATCGCGATCATGGTGAACACCAGCCGCGAGACGGTCTCCCGTGCCCTGCAGGTGCTGATCCAGAGCGGGGTGGTCGAAAAGGATCTGCGTCGGCTGATCGTGCGCCAGCCGGAGCAATTGAAGGCGATGATTCTCGAATCGGAGAAAAATGCATCCTGATCCTTGTCTGCCCGAATTTTCCGGCCTGCTGCACGCCTGCTGGCGACAATTGCGCCAACGGCTGGCCGAACCCGACAAGCGCCTGCACATTAGCTGGAGCTTCTGGCTGACGCTCTGCGCCCACATCCTGTGGCCGGCGGCATGGGCCGTCGGCGCCGTCTTCCTGATCGGCCTGGCCAAGGAGTTCTGGGACCAGCGCTACGGCAGTGGTTTCTGCCTGGTAGACCTGACCTGCAACCTGATCGGCATCCTGGCTGCGGCGATGCTGTGCGCCATCTTGCCCAAAGGGGTTTTCGCGTAATGAATGTATTGGTAAATGGAACGCCGTTACTGGCCCCCCTGACCGGGATCGGTCAGTACATCCGGCACCTGTTTGGCGCGATGTCGGCTTTTGACGAAGTCAACCTCAGCCTTTACTACGGCTTGCGCTGCGAGAAAGGCTTGCGCCGGCCGGTCGCCGGCGTCCCCGGCGGTGGCAACCTGCAACTGCCGTCCGCACAAACCGCCCGCAGCATGCAGATGGCCTACGGAATCCTCAAGAAGGTCCTCCCCCGCCCGCGTGAAATCCGGCGCTTTGCCGAACGGCTCAGCTTCGCCTACCACGCCAACAAGGACGGCGGCGCCATTTACCACGAACCCAATTTCTATCCGCTGCCCTACAACGGCCCGACCGTGCTGACGGTGCACGACCTGTCCTGCTTCGACCATCCGGAAACCCACCCCAAGGAACGCGTCGACATTGCCCACCGGGAACTGCCGCCTGCACTGGAGCGCGTCGACCACATCATCGCCGACTCGCATGCTACGGCCAACGCCATCCAGGCCCGCTTCGGGGTCAGCCCCGAGCGCCTGACGGTAACCCATCTCGCCGCCGACCAGCGCTTTCACCCGCGCCCGGCAGAACTGCTCAACGCCCCCCTGCAAGCGCTTGCGCTGACACCCGGCAGCTACCTGCTGTGCGTCGGTACGCTCGAACCGCGCAAGAACCTCGGCACCCTGTTCCGGGCCTACGCCGGGCTTCCTGACGCCGTGCGCAAACGCTATCCGCTGGTCGTCGCCGGCATGTCCGGATGGCACACCGAATCCCTGGAAAAAGAGGCCGCCGCGCTGGTCGACCGTGGCGAGCTACGCCTGCTCGGCTATGTCGAAGATGCCCTCATTCCCCTGGTCTACGCCGGTGCCACCGCCTTCATCTACCCGTCGATCTATGAAGGCTTCGGCCTGCCGCCGCTGGAAGCCATGGCATCCGGCGTACCGGTGATCACCTCGAACCGGACCTCGCTGCCCGAAGTGGTCGGCAACGGCGGCCTGATGGTTGACCCGCACGATGTCGACGGCTTTCGCGAACATCTGCACATGCTGCTCAGCGACCCGGCTGCCGCCGCCCAATGGCGCGAAAGGGGCCTGGCGCAAGCCGCCGGCTTCAGTTGGGAGCGCTGTGCCCGGGAAACCATTGCGGTCTATCGCAAGGTGGCCAGCGCCCGGGGCATGCCATGCTGAACCGCCCGCTGCGGGTGCTCCACATCTATCGCACCTATTTCCCCGAAACCCAGGGCGGGGTGCAGGAGGCGATCCGTCAGATCGCACTGGCCACCCGGCCGCTCGGGGTCGAAAGCAGCGTCTTCACCCTCGCCCAGCACCCGGACCCCGCCAAGCTGCATGCCGAAGAGGGCGAAATCGTCCGGGCCCGCTCGCTGTTCGAGATCGCCTCCTGCGACTTCGCATCGCCGGCGGGCATCCAGCGCTGCCGTGCGGCCGCGCAGCACGCCGACCTGCTGCAGGTGCACTACCCCTGGCCCTTCGCCGACATGATGCTGCCGTGGATAAGGCGCCCGGGCCAGCCACTGGTCGTCACCTATCACTCCGACATCGTTCGCCAGGGCTGGCTCAATACGCTCTACGCGCCCCTGCGCAACTACCTGCTGAACAGCGCCGACCGGATCATCGCCACCTCGCCCCCCTACGCCCAGACCAGCGAGGTACTGGCCGCCTACCGCGACAAGACCAGCTGCATCCCGCTGGCGCTGGCCGACTGCCCGCCGGCCGACAGCACGCTGAAGGCGCACTGGGAAGCACGGCTGGGGAATGATTTCTTCCTGTTTGTCGGCGTTCCCCGCTACTACAAGGGGCTGCATTTCCTGATCGAAGCCCTCCCCCACACCCGTGCCCAAGTCGTGGTCGTCGGCGACGGCACCGGCCGTAGCGAACTGGAAGCCCGCGCCCGCCAGCTCGGCGCCGACAACATCCGTTTCCTCGGCCGTCTGCCCGACGCCGACAAACAGGCGCTCTTCGAACTCTGCCGTGGGGTGGTCTTTCCCTCGCACCTGCGTTCGGAAGCCTTTGGCGTCACCCTGCTGGAGGGCGCACGCGCCGGCAAGCCACTGATTTCTTGTGAAATCGGCACCGGCACTTCCTGGGTCAACCTGGATCAGGAAAGCGGCCTGGTCATCCCGCCCGCCGACCCCGCAGCCCTGGCCTCGGCACTCAACCAGCTGCACCACGACCCGGCACTGTGTGCCCGCCTAGGCAGGCAGGCGCGCCTCCGCTGGCAGCAGATGTTCCAGCCTGCGGCCGTCGGCGAAGCCTACGCCGGGCTCTACCGCGAATTACTCGAACAGGCGCAAGCCGCGAGCTAGGAGACATCCGATGCTGACAGCGGCACACAAAACCCTGCTGGCACGGATTGCCATCGCGGTCGTTGCCGCCGGGCTGGCCTTGCTGCTGGAAGTGGCCAGGCCGACCTTGCTCAACCGGCTCGACGAAGGAATCCGCGATGTCGTGATCCGGCATTTCGCCGATCCGACACCGGAAAACCGGATCGCGGTCATCGACATCGACGACGAAACCATACGCCGCATCGGCCCCTGGCCATGGCCCCGAACCCGCCTCGCCGACCTGGTCGAAACCCTGATCGGCAGCCAGGAGGTACGCAGCGTCGCCCTCGACATTGCCCTGCCTGAACGCGGCGACCTCGCCGGCGATACCCGGCTGGCAGCACTGGCCACCCACGGTCCACTGATCCTGGCACAGATTTTCGACTATTCGCCGCGCTTCCCTTCGCTGGCTCTCGGGCAACTCCACGGTGGCGAGACGGCACGCGGTGAGCTGAAGGGGCGCCGCCTGGCCCAGGGCTACATCGGCCTCCACAGCGGCCTCACCAGCCCCCGCTGCGTCGGCAATCTCGGTTACCAGCCAGACAGCGACGGCGTCCTGCGCCGCCTGCCGCTGACCAGCCGCTTCGCCGGCCAGGACTATCGCCACCTGGCCCCGACCATTCTCGGCTGCGTTGCCCCCCAGCCACTCGCCACCGAGCTTGCCCAGTTGCGCGAATGGCGTATCCCCTACCACAAGGCACTGGCCGCCTACACGGTGATCCCGGCCCACTGGATCCTGCAGCACGAACTGCCCCCCGGCTGGCTACGCGACCGCCATGTTCTGGTCGGCTCATCCTCGCTCGGCCTCGGCGACCGGGTCAGCACACCGCTCGCCCCGCTCAGCGCCGGCGTCATGGTCCATGCCGCCAGCCTTTCGGCCTTGCTCGATCTAGCCGCCGGGCAACTGCAGCCCCCCTGGTCGGGGCGTGGCTGGAGCATCCTGTGGATTCTTGCCAGCACGCTGCTGGCCACCCTGATCATCGCCCGCTTCCGCGCCTGGAGCAGTGCGCTCGCGCTGCTCGCCCTGTCGCTGGCCTGGCTCGGCCTGGCCCTGGGCGGCGCGCTGCACCAGGCGGAGTGGTCAATCACCGCACCGCTGTGGGGGATGCTGGTCTTCCTGCTGCTCGGGATTCCGCACGAATGGCGGCTCGCCCAAAAAAGAATACAGCAGGCAATCAACACCCTCGGCCACTACGTCTCCAGCCAGGTCCTCAACGAAATTCTGCGCGCCAACCTGCAATACAGCCTGCAACCGACCCTGCGCGAAGTGACCGTGCTGATTGCCGATATCGAGGGCTACACCCGGATGACTTCGGCACTGTCGCTGGAACAGGCGGCAGAACTGACCAAGGGCATCCTCGAAAGCCTCACCCGCCCGCTCCTCGCCGCCGGCGGCACCCTCGACAAATACAGTGGCGACGGCCTGGTTGCCTTCTGGGGAGCGCCGCTGGACTGCCCGGAACAAGCCGATGTCGCGGTGGCCACCGCGCTGGCCATGCTCGACGCGGTCGATGCCTTCAACCGCTCGGGGCAGAACGGACTGCCGCCGGTCCGGGTCCGGATCGGGATCGAAAGCGGCAAAGCCCTGGTCGGCGACCTCGGCACCAGTTTCCGCAGTACCTACACCGCCGTCGGCGACTGCATCAACTTTGCCTCGCGGCTCGAATCAGCCGCCCGCGAGCACCCGACCCCGCTGCTGATCGGCCCGGTTGCCAACGCAAAAATCACCCGTTTTGCCACACACTGTGTGGGAACCATCAATTTGCGGGGTACCGAAACCTTTATGGACATCTTTTCTCTGGACAGGGATCGTCCGTCTGTCGACAATATCGGGCTGACCACCGCAGCCTGAAACCGATTCAGCTGACATTGTTTTCGCACCTGGTACGCTCATGACCCAAACTGTCGTTGTCCCCATTGTTCTGTGTGGCGGTGCCGGCACCCGCCTGTGGCCGATGTCCCGTGGCGCCCGTCCGAAACCCTTCATGGAGTTGCCCGATGGCGACACCCTGCTCGCCCATACCTACCGCCGGGCGGCCGCAGTCGCCCCCGGCAGCGCTCTGCTGACCATCACCAACCGCGAGTATTACTTCCTCTGCCGCGATGAAATGGAAGATGCCGGGATCGCTGTCGAACGCGGCCATTTCCTGCTCGAACCGGTCGGCCGCAACACCGCACCGGCGATTGCCGCCGGCATGCACTGGGTGCGCGAACAGTACGGCGACGATGCGATTGCCCTGGTCCTCGCAGCCGACCACCTGATCGAGCCGCTGGCCGCCTTCAACACCGCCGTCGAACAGGCGGTGGCACTGGCCACCCAGGACTGGCTGGTGACCTTCGGCATCGAGCCCGGCTACCCGGAAACCGGTTATGGCTACATTGAATCCGGCGCCGCCACCGGCCCCGGCACCTACCGGGTCAACCGCTTCGTCGAAAAGCCCTCGCTGGAAAAGGCCCGCGAATTTCTCGCTGCCGGCAACTTCCTGTGGAACTCCGGGATGTTTGCCTTCCGGGTTGGCTATTTCCTCGACACGCTCAAGGCCACCGCCCCCGAACTCGCCGCCGGTACCGCCAGCTGCTGGCAGGCCACCCGCGACAGTCACCAGAGCGAACCGCTGGTCCTTGACAAGACCAGCTTTGGCGCCCTGCCCAATATCTCGATCGACTATGCGCTGATGGAGAAAGCCGACCGGGTTGGCGTCGTCCGGGCGGCCTTCGACTGGAACGACATCGGCTCCTGGCTCGCCGCCAGCACGCTGATCGAACCCGACCACAACGGCAACCGGGTGAGCGGAGAAACCGCCCTGGTGGACGTCCAGGATACCTTCGTCCTCGCCGGCAACCGGCTGGTCGCCGCAGTCGGGGTCAAGGACCTGCTCATCGTCGAAACCCCCGATGCCCTGCTGGTCGCGCACCGCGACCGCGCCCAGGACGTCAAGCAGGTGGTGAGCCACCTGGAGTCGATCGACCACCCGGCCTCCTACCACCACCAGACCACGCATCGCCCCTGGGGCAGCTTCACCGTGCTCGAAGAAGGCAACGGCTTCAAGATCAAGCGCCTGGTGGTCAAGCCCGGCAAATCGCTGTCGCTGCAGATGCACCAGCACCGGAGCGAACACTGGGTAGTGGTTGCCGGGGTCGCCGAAATCGTCAACGGCGAACAGACCCTGCGCGTTTGCGCCAACGAATCAACCTACATCCCCGCCGGTCACAAGCACCAACTGGCCAACCGAGGGAATGAACTGCTGATCGTGATCGAAGTGCAAACCGGCAACTACCTGGGCGAAGACGACATCGTCCGCTTCGAAGACGCCTACGGGCGAGTCTGAGGCAACCTTACCCAACCCCTCACCCCAACCCCTCTCCCGGAGGGAGAGGGGCTAATCCGTGCCCCGGTGGGAACTCCCCCACTGACTAAAGCCAACACTCCCCTCTCCCCCCGCGAGAGGGGCCGGGGGTGATTTTGGGAGGAGACCGCCCCAGTCAAACTGCTCTCCCCTCTCCCCCTGGGAGAGGGGCCGGGGGTGAGGCCCCCCCCCTTTTGCCCCATCCCCACGGTCAACCGTAAAAAAACCCAAAAACCCTCAGCTTGGCAATACCTTCCCCGCCAGGCTGCGCAGCGCCTCTTCCGGCAATGCACTCTTGCACGCCACCAGCCACAGATCGAGTCCGCGCGAGCGGCGCTTGCCGGCGCTCACGGCAAAGCCGGCACCGTGCACCGCCTGGGTCAGGGTCTTGAAGGTAAAGCCGCATTTATGGGCCATGAAATGATGCCCGCGAGCCAGCGCATCGCCGTGGCCATACAGGATGTCGTGCGGGGTGATTCCCCCCGCCGCTGACTGATACGCTGCCTCTCCGAGTTTATCCTCGGCGACCAGCGCACAAACCGACTGCAGATCGGGGCAGGTCAGCACCTGCGGGACTTCATGGGCATGGACATGCTCGATGTTGTGAGCCGAATAAATCGCATCGACGCTGGCATCAGCCACCGCGCCCATTCTGCTGCGCTTCATCCAGTAGCACCATTTTGCGCGGACGACCGCGCGGTCGCACTTCGCAGCGCCGGCCGATCATTCGCTCAAGCTGATCGATAAATCGCCCCTTGCCCAGCGGCTGCCCTTGCTCCAAGGCCAAACGGATATCCGCCAGCGCTTCCTGCTCAAGCTCGCTGCGAAAGAG
>ERZ1066115.8-NODE-8-length-106843-cov-13.311393_pt1 | contig 106843 bp, 111 predicted proteins | sample MGYA00382762_ERZ1066115 | MGnify/ENA primary metagenome ERZ1066115 (study PRJEB33369, sample SAMEA5778345) | biofilm metagenome | biome: Industrial cooling water; feature: Water cooling tower basin; material: Biofilm | place: United Arab Emirates | collected... | reverse complement strand
ATACAAATAACTTGAATGAACCTAATTCCGGAAATTGAAAATAATGGAACAGGGGAATATCCTTTGCCGCAAAGATGAGTTTAAGCTCAGGTGAAGACTTGGCAAATTCCAGTTTTTGGATAAGTGATTGAAGCCATCCTTTTAAGGAAAAATTGAAGTCCACCGGTTGGTGCTCAATCAACACCATATTGGAAGTTGGAGAAATAATGGAATCAATGGACAAACCGAATCGATCGTACAACTTTTTTACCTCGTCTAAGGAGAGGACTGTTTCACCCCGGATTCTTCGATAAGCACTATCGCGACTGATACTCAGTATTTCAGCAAGTTCGTCTGCCAGGGTAGCGGTTGTCGGTAGGTTAGACCGAATTTGATTAAGCAGCACAGTCTGGATACTGGGCGTGTCGGTTGGTGCTGACATTAATTCGCTTTTTGGTATTTAATAATACTCTAAAATCAGGGCATTTGCAATAATCCGTACGTGAATTGATTATCCTGGTTTTATGAGACCACCGCGGTATTTTAATGTATTCTTTGCAGTATTCACATGCCAGCAATACTATGCCCATGTTCATGTTCTGGTGAGCTATTGGGTAGCGTTCCATCAGGTGCATTGGATCAGCATCCTGGTTCTTCTGGTCATGCCGCTTGCTCTGGCTAAACTTTTGGTGGATTATTTTACCTTGGAATAGGGGGATTTACTTAGGATAAAAGTCCTGGAATTGTTTTTCCAGTGGGCCATGCTTTTCCAGGTCCTGAATGATTTTTTTGTCGAGCGGACTTTCTTTGATTACATTGTAGTTGTCCCAGAATTCTTTGTTGTAGGGTAAATCCTGATATTGTAATCCATAATTGCGCATTTTTTCGGTAGTGGCTATGCGCCTTTGTGAATTGGGCTCCACTTCATTGACCAGCAGCGATTGATTAAGTTCGGTTTCAAACTTCAGCGCTTTGGTCTTGATATCATACCAATTGACTTTTGAATCGACTGTAATAAAATTGAGATAAAACTTACCGTCAAAGTTCTTGAATTCAATGGTTCGTTTCAGGTTAACAAATTTGCTTTCAAGTCCCCTGCGCTTGATCAGCGATTCTTCCATGCTGTTTTCGTACTCGGTTCGGATAATGGCGTAGCTGCCTTTTTCAATATAAACTTTCAATATATAATCTTGCTTATGAGATACGACAAACACTTCGTGGCCATTGTAATAGCTATCCTTTTCACGAACCAGACTGTTGAAAAACACCTGCTCGGTAGGGAAATGGCGGTATCGCACACTGTTATGTAAAAGCAAATCTTCCAACAGGTTGTCCTGGTCAAAGTACGAGGTAAACTTGCTCGAGTACCCAATACTTCTGCGCACTTCGCGTAAAGCTACGCGTTCCCTTAACTTGAATTTGTTCCTCGGCTCGCGATAATCTTCATCATAAATTTTAACGGCAGCTTCCAATAAAGAAATGTAGGTGCCACCCACCTTTTTGATATCGCGATAAAATCCATCCATGAGATAGGGAGTCATGGGGTAATTCTGTTCTATTCGGGAAAGCGCAATCTGTAAGATATCTCCTCCGCGCAAGGAATCAGACACCAACACCTCTTGTAGCACGAATATTGATTTCTCCAACTCAATGATCAAGGGGCTTATTTCCAGCAATGTCCATACGGGTGCTTCGTACGTTTTATAGCCAAGCATGTTGATCACCAAAATATCATTCCGCAATTCAGCCGGCAGATGAAAATCGAAATCACCTTCCAGATTGGAAATGGTACCCAACGATTTTCCTTTTATTCCGATTGTGGCAAACGGAAGTGGCTCCTTGGTTTCTTTATCAACAGCTTTAGCCGAAATAGTGATTCGCTGCGCCCACAGAGTGGTCGAAACCAGAAGAATCAGCACAACAACAAAACAATTCCTCATGTAAAGAAATAGAGCGATTACTTCATTTTTTATTCTGAACGGTCATATTCATAAACTATTGCGAAGGTAGGTAAACAGCAATAAATTCCATTCAACGCCAATATCTTACATTAGTCGGCTTTAGCTTCGAATGTTTAACTTTATCAGATAATCTGCCAAACTCATGAAGTGGCTGGATGCGATACCCAGGATCTGGAAGCGTGCTTATTTGCTGATTTGCCTTTGGTATACCATAAATTTCACCATTAGCGCGGTGTTGGAGTGGCGATTGGTAAATCCGCAGTATTACGTACTCTGGACTGCCCTTTTTCTACTGGAGGCACTCTTTGTTTTCATTTTGCTCATTTTCTTGTGGTCACATTGGCTTTTTGCCTTTAAACCCATCTGGCAAGTAGCTGGTCATGTCTTGGGCATCATTGTATTCTTTTTCTTCATGGGTACCTTGTCTTATTATTTTACGGATTACCTGGAAGGCTTTATCTACCTGGAGCATTGGCAGGAATTTATGGTTGAGTTGCTAAGCAAGCGCGATGCGTTGATGATTCACGATCAGTATATCATAACGGTCGGGGTGTATTATGTGATTCGATACTTTCAAGGCTTGCAAAAGCAAGAACAGGAAAAGAGTGAGTTGGCTTTGCGCAATAAGGAAATGCAAATCTCCTTGTTGAAGTCGCAGATTAACCCTCATTTTTTGTTCAACACCCTGAATTCCATCAGCACGTTGGTTCATACCAGCAAAGAACAAGCTCGCAAGGTAATCAGCCAATTGTCCGATATCTTCCGGTATGCCCTGGATGCCCACAGCGGTGAAATGGTCAAGCTGGTGCACGAAATTGAGTTTATTGAAAATTATATCCGCATTCAACAAGTGCGCTTTGGCGATCGGTTAAAATTTCAAAAGGATGTGGACTCCACCTGCCTCGGCATCTTTTTGCCACCGATGATTTTACAACCCTTGGTGGAGAACTCGGTGAAATACGGAATTGCTCCAAAAGAGGAAGGGGGAACGATCTACCTGACGGTCAAGCGATCGGGATCGGTGATCTTTTTCGAAATCCGCGATGATGGATTGGGATCAAAGGCCAAGAAAGTAATGGATGGAAGTTCAAGTGGCGTGGGTATGATGAACACCGATCTGCGGTTACGAAGTTATTTTGGCCATCAATCGCACCTACGGGTCAGCGCTTCCGAACATGGCTATTCGGTAAGTTTTTATGTGGAGGACCGGAATGTGCGAACGCCCCACAACACAAAATCAGTTTTAGAAAACCAACTTGTATGAATACTACCTGCTTGATTATTGATGATGAAAAGTTAGCTCGTGATTTGCTTCGTGAATTCCTTGAGGCTTTCCCCCAAATTGAAATTTTGGGGGAGTGCAGTAAGGGCACGGAAGCGGTAGAGCAAATCAATAAACTAAAACCCGATCTGATCTTTTTGGATGTACAAATGCCCGGGATGAATGGGTTTGATGTTCTAGACGAGATTGAACATGAACCCTATGTAATCTTTACGACAGCTTACGACCAATACGCCATAAAGGCATTCGAACGCAATGCGGTTGATTATGTTTTGAAGCCCTTGGATGAGGAACGGTTTAAACTGGCTGTAGATCGTGCCTTAAAGCGGAAAAAGATGGAAGCCGGAAACCTGGAAGATCTGTTGGGCAGTTTGCGGGCAGTGCCACCGCGCACCTCCTATGATTCCCATTTGTTTGTTCAAAAGTCGGAGAAGCTTTTCAATCTGCCGGTAGAGGAAATTATATATCTGGAAGCTTCAGGAGATTATACCGTTATATCAACTAAGAATGATCAGTTTGTCAGTTCTTCGGGCATTGGAAAACTGGAAGAGCTTATGAATCCGGATATGTTTATACGTGTGCATCGTTCAACCATCGTGAATGTTAACTACCTGAAGGAAATTGAACGGCACTTTAATGGCGGCATGATTGTAAAAATGCAAAATGGAAAGAGCTTTCCTGTAAGCCGGACCTATGCCAAACTCATCCGAAAAAAGGTAGTCTGACAATCCTTCACCCACTATACATGGTTGAGGATTTCACGTATGGAATTGAGTACATGGAATCGTTCATGATTAATTTCCGATTCCACACGCTCATGAGCCCAGGTTACATGGTAAGGAATATGAAAGCCATGCCCGCCCAGGTTTAAAACAGGTAATACGTCCGACTTTAAGGAATTTCCAACCATGGCAAACTGCGAAGGATCAATATCCAGGTGCCGGATTAGCTTGCTGAAGTCAGCCTCCTTTTTTTCAGACATGATTTCAATGTGATGAAAATAATGCTCAAGTCCTGATTTTTTGAGCTTGCGCTCTTGATCCAATAAATCTCCTTTAGTAGCCATCACCAGCCGGTACTTTGGTTTTAGCTGCCGCAGAACATCATCAACCCCATCGATTATGTCAACCGGTTTTTGAAGAATTTCCTGACCATACTCGATAATTTTTTCGATGGCTTCATTTGGAATAGAACGGTCGGTTATTCGGATGGCCGTTTCAATCATGGAAAGCATGAACGCTTTAATCCCGTAGCCATAGAGTTCAATATTCTTGATTTCGGTCTGCAGTAATTCACGGGCAACCGTATGTTGCGGCAAGTAATTTTCCAACAGAATACAGAATTTCTTTTCCGCATCCTGAAAGAAAGCTTCGTTGTGCCATAGCGTGTCATCAGCATCAAAGGCAATAACTTTTATCATCGAACGGGAGAATTGATCTTCCGTAAAATTAGGATAAATGTTTAATTGGAATGATTGTACTCAACGGAAGTGCAGATGAATTCTCCGTAGGTAAGCAGGCCTTCCGGTAGGTTCCAGACAGCTGTTGCCTTCTCCGGTACCCTGAATCCATTAAAAGCGCGGTAGGAAAATATGGGTGTTGAGAATGGAATTCGTTTTATATCGGTACTGCTGATAATACGATACCGATCGGTAGAGATAAAATTCGTAAGTCTTCCCTGCGTATCGAACTTTAAAACAGCTGAGATGGAAATATCGGCAGATCTAAATGTTGCCTGTGCGGATACGCTGTCAATCGGGTGCCATTGAATTCGGGCATCAACTAATTCGCCCGGAGCATAAAGACAAAGATCATTGAACCAGGTAACCGTTTCAGCTACATCCATTTCGCGTCCAGATTGGTATTGAACCCGGAATAACGAAAATAACCGGATATCCATGGAGGCAATTCCGTTTCGGTAGGCATGATACCCCGAAACAGGAAGGTGTTTCATGGTAGCCGTCATAAAGAATAGCCGTGTTGGGGGATTGACGGTATTGACTTGTTCCGTTTCAATAGGCATCCATTCCGACTGTGCGTCCTGGCGGATTCTTCCGGTGAATTTTATTTTGAAATTATTGACCCTGGGTTTTCCAATGGCCCCATGATAGCGAATATAGCGTTGCACGGGAACAGGCAAGTGTCGAATATCATCGTCAGAAAGTATTGCAGAACTGGCAGCCAGTTGAATCTTTTCAGCAACTTCTGTCTGAAATCTTTTCTGGTACTGCCATTCGGCAAGATGTGGAATGGAGACAAGCAGCACGACCACATTCAGGAAGGTTCCATAGTGGGTATCTTGCCATGATTTAATGATGAGGAGTTGTGAGAGAAGGCAACCCACTAGTGCCGGTATCCACCAGTTTAACGCGTAGAGTAACATCGCAGCCGAACTAACAAACACCACTCCGGTAATCAACCATAGCCACCCGGTTGGTTTGGAAATGGGCTTTTTAATTTGCGGCAGGTGGTACGGATAAAATGCTTTCACATAGCCAAGTCCGTGAATAAGTCCATGCAGGGAAAGGAGAACAGCCAGCAACAATTTCATGACTTAAAGATTAACGGCAAAAAATATCCTTGGTATGATTTTGATGTCCTGGACAACTGACTTTTATCAGCTCAGGTTTAATACCATTTTCATTGTACAGATTTTTCGAAAAAATGTTTCGGTCATGGTAACCCAAAATCAATACATTCCGTTAAGCGCAACAAATCCTATGGCAATTTAGGAGTATTAAAATTTTGACAAACTGTTTGCTTTCATGAGAGCCTACGCAGGTTATACCGGTGGGAGTAAAATGAAACCACACTTGCAATCCTCATTTAAGTAATCTACAGTGTTATGAGACTCATATTTATTGGAACATTCATAGTTTGGGCATTTGCAGCATGTGACATTGAGCCAGAGATTCAACCAGGAATCACATACGTGGATTTAGGACCTGTAACGGCTGGTTATAACAAGTCGTTTAGTCTTGATATCGATCAGGATGGGGATTCAGAATTTTTATTTACCACATCTTTATTTACTGACAAGTTGGAATTCAGCCTATATCCCAATCGAACTAACCAGGTTTTTGAGCTTGCTGGCCGCGTAGGCTTGCTGGCTGAGAATCAGGAAATTGCTCCGGGTAATCCATTTGATAAAAATGTACAACCCATGGTAACAAAGACAATTACTGATTCTGGTGTAACCTGGAGTGGTGATTGGAAAGAAGCAGAAAGACAATTTGTAGGTATTCGCTTTTACCTGCGTGACAAAGGATATTATTATGGTTGGATCAGGGTATCATTTGATCAAACGAAAGAGCAATTTATCATTCATGATTATGCCTACATACCACCATCAATAAGAGAATTGCAGCCGGTCAGGTTGAGTCACATTCACTTCAATAGCTATTCATTCATTGAAAGTTTAAATCGCGAAGATAAACGTATAGACATGAAAGCCATCATCATCATTTTTACGACAGTAATTTCAACCGTAAGTTTTTCTCAATCGATGAAGCTTGCTCTTACCGGAAAGGAATGGACAGATGTTTCAGAATATACCGTGAAAGGCCGGCAAGGTATTTTAATTAACCAGAAACTTTCGTTTGGTACTTATCATACTACCATTGTTGACCGATCCTGGACGAAGGGTTCATCCATGCTTACTGGATTGAGCAAAGGGGTGCCCACAGATGAACAGTTTCAACGCATTATCACCTCTGAAAAAATTAAGAAGCAGCAAACATTATTTTTCAATTTGACTGATAGTGCCGGTAATCAGGGCCGGGCTTATTGTATTTCCCAGTTTAAGTCCAAAGATTTTACGGTAGGTAATAATCCCAATAGTGTCATCAACATTTTTGGAGATATTTTGGGTGTTGGTGATTCGTATACCAACACGTTTTATGTTATGATTTATGATGTTGCAATGTCGGAGCGGTGGGAATTGTTATTGAACAATGCCGAAGCTCAACAATCACCGAACAAATACATGGGGTACCTTGCCAAAGGGAAAGAAGATTACTATACAATCCGACCGTTATCACGGGTAGTCAATAAAAAAGGTAAGGAAGGAACCATGCCCTTTGGGTCCGCAGGGTTTGAAATCCGAAACCGGGCTGGTGAGCCGGTAGCTGCTGTTTCGTTAATTGATAAAGGGATGATCTATCTGAAAGCATTAGATGCCCAGGAGCAAATCCTGCTGGCTACTGCCTGTTCAGCCTTGTTGCTTCAAGAAGAAATTGGGTCATAGTTCTTTTTCAAGCACAACAAATTCGAGTTTCATTTTCGGTTGACCAAAACGCGGGTCATTAAAAGCAAAGGGCTTGGTTTCGCCTGTTAGCCGGTAACCATGACGGAGGTACCAATCAATCAATTCCTTTCGCACCGAAATAACGGTCATATAAATGGCGCTGCAGCGTTGTTCCCGGGCTTCTTTTTCGGCCGCCTCCAACAGTTTTTTTCCAATACCTTTTCCCTGAAGATCAGGCTTCACGGTTAACATGCCCAGGTAAAGTTTTCCGTGTTGATTGCGCAATTCAACACACCCCAGGATGGAATTGTCTTCAACATATTTTAGCACTTTGGTGCCCGGCACCTGAAACAGGTCGGCAATGGCAGCAGCATCGGTTCGGGTTCCATCCAATAAATCGGCTTCGGTGGTCCAACCCTGTCGCGAAGAATCACCCCGGTAGGCTGAGTTGACCAGCCGATCGAGTTCAGCAGCATCTGAGATGGTGGCCTGTGTTATCATGGTTAATGAAGTAAGGTTAGTAAAATCTGAATCAAAATAATTTTGGCCAGCGTGGCGACCGGAAACACCGAGGAATAACCTATGTTGGGTTGATCACTTTGAGCTTGCTCATGGACAAACGCCAGTACGGCTGGTTGAGTTTGCGTTCCGGCCAGCATGCCAGCCAACCGAGGAAACGGAATTTTCAACACGCGGAAGCCAATCAGCAGGAAAAGAAAGGCTACACTTAGCGTAACCAGTGTACCGAGGCCAAAAAGCATGAAGCCATCCTGAGTTTGGGTTATCGTTTCACGAAAAGCAAAACCAGACCGTGTGCCGATGCCCGCCAGAAAAAGCACCAGACCTAGTTGGCGGATGGTTTGATTGGCCGAATACGGCATCACAAAAACCAACTTTCCCATCCGATTGATGGTACCGAGCAGGAGGGCCACAATTAAGGGGCCACCAGCAAGACCGAGTTTCAAGGTAATGCCTCCGGGCAACGGGATTTCCAGTAGCCCGAGGAGGAACCCAGCTGCCACACCCAGGCTGAGTGTTAAAATGTCAATCTGACTTTGAGCTGCGTAGCTGTCGCCAAAAAATTTACTGGCAGCAGTCAATTCATGACGGCCGGTTAAGATCCGAACCCGGTCACCGAATTGTAGTGTGGTGTCGGCATTCGGCAGAAAATCGGAATCCCCCCTGCGAATGCGCGTAATGATGATGCCCATGGTATGGGGAAGGTTCAGATCCTTCAAGGTATGGCCAATAATGGCGTGGTTAGATACGAACACTCTCCGGACATCCAGTTGTTGATGTTCAACTTCCAGATTTTGCTGGCTGCGTTCGCCCAAGACATCAATAACTTGCTCTACATCGGCCGGCTTGCCTACCACGGTGATGAGATCTTCAGGCTGAAGTTGTACAGAGTCAATGGCGATGAAAGAAGAATTAGCCCGCTTGATTCGTCCAAAAACGATGTTGAGTTTATACCCGGTTTTGATTTCTTGAGGAGTTTTGTGGAAAATATTATGGTGGGTTACCCGCACGGTGGCATTGGTAATTTTTTCGGATTCCGAAATAGCCTTTGACGTTTTGAGCGAAGTTTTAAACAATTTCTGAAAGAGAATAATGGCTAAGATCATCCCCACCACTCCCATCGGGTAAACCAGGGAGTAAGCAACCACCGGTTCGGCCAGGGTGGTTTCCAGTAATTCAGGTGGGGTGTTGGCTTTTAAAAACTCTAACGCGGCACCCAGTGCCGGAGTATTGGTCAGGCTTCCGGCAAAAATTCCAACCAAATACGAATTGGAGATCGTTGATAAACTCCCGATCAGGAAAATAAGGATGAAGGCAAAAATAATGACTCCCAACGTAAGGGCGCTTTCTTGCCAGGCTTTTTTCAGGTTTCCAAAAAATTGTTCACCACTGGAAATCCCGAGACAATAGATAAACAGAACCAGCCCGAATTCATGGACAAAGGCTGGCAATCGAATATCGGGTGATAAAGCCCCAAAGGCCAAACCTGTAAACAAGATAGACGCGATGCCCAGGTTTACACCTGCAATTTTAATTTTACCCAAAGGAGCACCAACTGCCAGCACCACGAACAGCAAGAGCAAGGGAGAATCCTGTAGCAGATCAATCATAAGAAGAAAAGCGCTGAAAATTTAGGCAATCGGAAGCTCATTTATAAGGGGATATGTTGTTCAATAAATTTGACCACATTCTATTTGTTCTGGTGAGGTTGAAGCATGGTTGACAAATATTGAGCCATCGTATTTCTTTCGCTGGTGATCTGTGTTTTCCACTTCTGATCCGCCTTGTTTATCGGATTCGTTTTTTAATTCGGACGAATCCAAAGAAAATGACTGCTGACTTTATCGTATTTACTTTAATCTGAATACTTTACCTTTGACTTGGAAAATTTACCTTATGAAAAACGCGTATTCCTTGGTTATTCTGATACTGATTTTATCCTGTGCGGATAACCAACCAGAACAGCGGGTTTGGCAAAGTATTGAGCAAAGTTTACAGACCCAATTAATTACCATTCAGGATGGCGACACCTTGCATCTGCCGGCAGGCAACTTCATGTTTACTAAGGGCTTAATTCTGGATGGAAAGTCAAACGTGGTCATTCAGGGTAAAGGAATGGATAAGACAATTTTATCGTTCCTGAATCAAACCGAAGGGGCTCAGGGTTTTCTGGTAACGCATGGGAGCAACATTACGCTGCAGGATTTTTCGATTGAAGATGCGAAAGGCGATAATTTGAAGGTGAGTGAAGTGCGCGAAATAAATTTGAAACGCGTTCGCTCAGTGTGGGCGGCAGGTCCCAAAACAGAAAATGGGGCCTATGCCCTGTACCCGGTGTTGTGCAAGCACGTATTGATTGATGAGTGCATCGCCATGGGATCGTCTGATGCCGGGATTTATGTCGGCCAGTCTGACTCGGTCATTATCCGAAACAGCAAAGCGTATTGGAATGTAGCCGGGATTGAAAGCGAGAACTCACGGTGGGTTGAGATTTACGGAAATGAAGCGTATGAAAACACAGGTGGAATTCTGGTGTTTGACCTTCCGGGCTTAACCCAGTATGGACACACCACGAAGGTGTATAACAATAAGATTTATAATAACAACCATGAAAATTTCGCTGCCAAGGGAAATATCGTGGCTAGTATTCCTCCGGGAACCGGGGTCATGATTCTGGCCACTCATCATCTGGAAATGACAGCCAATGAAATCATTGACAACAAAACGGTGGGAGCCGGCATTATCAGTTATGAATTAGTAGCCGCTTTAAATGAAGGTGAGGTTGAGCAGGAAGCTTCAATTGGGGGTGTGCAAACGGTCGATAATAATTTCCGCACCGATACCTTATACAATCCATTTCCATATGAGATTTATATTCATGATAATAAGTTTAAGAATAGCCACTGGTTTCCGGCTATGGGTCATGACATCGGGAAGTTATTTTTCATGAAATCATTTATGAATCCACCGGATATTGCCTTTGATGGAATAGCCGATCCAAAACGAGCTGACCGCGGGTTATGCATTCAGGAAGGAGACGAAGTGAACGTGATGAATCTGGATGCTGCCCATGATTTCGAGAATTTAAAGAAGGATCCGCACCAATTTGATTGTGCCGGTGTGAAAATCAGTCTGCGATGAAAGTTACCCTGCTGGGATTTATGATTTTGTTGCTGATAGGGTGCGAGACCCGGAAGCAAGAAATTGTGGTACTGCCGGAGGAGAAAGTGACCATCGATTTGTCTGGTGTCGGCAAAGCCAGGTTATCAGACTATGGCTTTTTTGAAGGTGACCTGAAGGAGTTACAACCGGCTTCTGATGTTATACCCTATGCCCTTAATTCAGCGCTGTTCACCGATTATGCCTTTAAGCAGCGGTTTGTTAAAATTCCAGCAGGTTCAAGAGTTAAATTCAATGGCCATGATGTGTTGAATTTTCCCGATGGAACTGTACTCATTAAAAATTTTTATTACCCGACTGATTTCAACAGGCCATCTGAAAATATTCGAATTCTGGAAACGCGATTGTTAATTCTGGAATCTGGCAATTGGAAGGCGTTGCCCTACATCTGGAATGAGGAGCAAACGGAAGCGTATTTGGATGTGGCCGGAAAAACGCTGGAGGTAGCCTGGAAACAGCAGGATGGAAAGTTACGGCAGATCCACTATTCAATCCCCAATATGAATCAATGCAAGGGTTGTCACTTGCGGGGAGATCGCATTATGCCCATTGGGCCAACCGCCCGGCAATTGAATGGAGAATATAACTACAAGAGTGGCACCAGGAATCAATTAGTGTATTGGCAGGAAGCCGGGCTGCTTGAAAATATACCGCCTATTAATTCCGTGGCGCGGTTAGCGTCCTATGAGGACCCATCGCAGACCATTAACGACAGGGCGAGGGCCTGGTTGGAAATAAATTGTGCCCATTGTCATCGGGCTGATGGACCTGCCAAAAACAGTGGATTGCATTTGCTGGCCGATGAAACCAATTTATCCAAACTAGGCGTGGGCAAGGCACCCGTTGCTGCGGGCAAGGGCTCGGGAGGTTTGCTTTATGGAATTGTTCCAGGCAAACCGGAAGAGTCAATTCTACAATTCCGGATAGAATCGGTTCACCCGGGAATCATGATGCCCGAGTTGGGCCGGTCAATTACTCATGAGGAGGGGGTCGCCTTGGTTCGTCAGTGGATCCTGAACATGAAAACTGAACATGAATGAACACTACGTTAAAAATAGTCGGAATATTAGACTGCTTGCTGGTGATGGCCGGAGCAATACTAAAAGTACTTCATATCAAGGGTTCGGGTTATTTATTACCGGTAGGGGTTGCCATGTTCTTCTTCTACCTGGCAGTACGGGCTCGGGCTAAATCGAATTAAGGAAGGATTAGTGAACCGAATGACGTTAAGCAGCTTTAGAAAATTCCTTAAACCTGCGAACCAGGGCAATCGAAAATCCAACCATTAAAACTCCGGTACCAAGCCATAGTATGTTGATCAACGGCTTTTCCATAGCTTTTATAATGACCCAGTCTTTTTGACGGGTGTTCAACCCCAGGGTAAATTCATTACTGTCCGGATGAATGTTGATCAGGGTAATGCGAATACCCAGATCGTTAACTTCCGAAGGTAACCGACCAACCTGGGTGCGATCGCGAATCAAAAAAATGGGTTCGGCATAATAGGTATCGCGTTCACCGGTTACTTTGATTTTGGCCTGAACGGCCACATCGGTATCACTCAATTCAAATCCTTCTATCTCGGTAATGCGGGTTACGCCCTCCAGTACGGCAACATAATCATTGACAAAAAACTGTTGATTGATTCGGGTACGAATCTCCTCTAGCTCACTCCATTCGGGTTCTTCCTCACGATTCATGGGCAGCGAAACATGCGTATATAAATCGCGGGTTACATTACGCTTGATATCCGGGGAAGCAATGAATCCACCCATAGAGGGGTTGATTTGTACGCGGGGATAAAGGACCGCGACCACTTCATTGTTTTTCCGCAGTTCGATTTCATAATAAGTATTTTCAGGATTGATTTCGAACGTGTCTTTTGCGTTAAGAATCTTCTTTCCCTTAAAGAGGATATCCTTTTTAGCCACCACCTTATAGGGATCCAGCGTCAGGTCAATATCATTTTTGTTCACGTAGCCGGCAACATTTCGGGGTTCCACCCGCTCGCCCCTGTATTCGATTTCGTAACCCGCCATGGTTCGGGGCTCGTTGATGAATAGCAGCAGGTTGTCGCGGTTGAATTCGGTCGGTAAATCTTTGGAGATTAACATACCCGTATTATTGAGCGAAACCACCGTGCTGTAGCCGGATGAAAACATGACTCCGATTAACATCATGCCCACGCCAATGTGAGCTAGTGCTCCGCCTGAAAGGGAAGCGTTAACTTTGGTTACGGATAAAAGAACCTTGACATTGGAAACAATCAGGTAAACTCCGGCAAGCGTTATGACCAGGTAGGCAGGGTCATAAATCCGGGTAAGTGAAATGAGAATCGCAAAAACAATCAAGGTGATCAAAACCGGATAGGCAAGCTCTTTCAACAGCGTATTTTTGTCAATTCGCTTCCACCAGAAAAACTGTCCTGTTCCGGAAAGCAGGGCTACTAACACCCCAAACCAAAGTTGCCATTGAGAGTAGAAGCCGATTTGGTCAGCAGGTGGCGCCAGATTGGATTCACCACCCAAGATTTCAATCAGTCGGTTATAAACAGGAATGGAGGTTGGCAATAACACCTGAAATCCCATCAGGCACAAGGTGGTAGCCCCCAGAAAAATCCAGAATTCACGCGAGTAAACGGAGGCTTCTTTTTCAGAGGTTGGAATTTCTTTCCAGCGTACAGCGGCCAGCACAATGGCCACACCGGTGAAGAAGAGCAGGTAGATGAGTAATTGACCGGAGAGCCCGAGATCCGTAAAGGAATGAACGGAAGCATCGCCCAGAATGCCACTTCGCGTAAGGAAGGTCGAGTACAAAATCAGAACAAATACGGCAATGTTGAGGATAATGGCTGTTTTCAGTGCCGTTCGATTATTCTTATAAATAATCATGGTATGAATGGAAGCAATCAGCACCAACCACGGCACATACACAGCATTTTCTACCGGATCCCAATTCCAGTAGCCGCCAAAGTTCAGGGTTTCATAGGCCCAATATCCCCCCATCAGAATGCCGAGACCCAGAATGGCGCCACCCAGCAATGCCCAGGGCAGGGCTGGTTTAATCCAGGCATCGTACTGACGCTGCCATAAACCGGCCATACAAAATGCAAAGGGAACAAGTGTGAGGGCGAATCCCAAAAAGAGGGTAGGTGGATGAATCACCATCCAATAATTTTGAAGCAAGGGATTTAATCCGCTTCCGTCTTTCGGAATGAAATCGGGCTGCAGTTTAAAAATCGGATCATCCATGGCATCGCGCAACAGGATGAATGGTGAACTTCCTAATTTGATATCAAGTCCTGGAATAACCACTCCTAAAATCATGGAAGCAAGGAATGCCTGAACAAGGCCAAAGACCACCATGACGGGGGCTTCCCATTGGCGTTGTGTCTTGATCAGAAACAAACCAATCAAGGCTTGCCAAAAGATCCACAACAAGAAACTACCCTCCTGACCTTCCCAAAAACAGGAGATCATGTATTGCCCCGGAAGATGACGGGATGAATGACTATACGCGTAATGATATTCAAAATAATGGTTATAAATAATCACGAATAGGGCAACCACCACTCCCAACACCGCGCTGCCGTGCAGATAAAAAGATACCCGGGCGTTTTGCAGCCAGGCTAGTTGCTCTTCGGTTGAGGCATGAGCAGCCTTCCAGTAAGCAAATGCACTAATGATCGATGTAACAAAGGAGAGAATGACAAAGAGGTGGCCGAGATCGCCAATGAGGTAGTGCATTTACAACGTGGATTTATTCGTTCTCAGAGGCTGGTTGTCTTGATTTTTTCTTCCTGGTATTTGGAAGGACACTTTAGTAAAATCTTACTGGCGATAAAAGAATTGTTTTGGTAGCTGCCGATCACCACCACCTTTTCGGAACGGGTGAAATCCGGAGGCATGGGCTCATTGTAAAAGACCTTTTGCTCTTTTTTGTTTTCGTCAATCAGGATGAAGGAGAAGGACAGGTTATCGGCACTTTTCTCAATGCCCACAATATTGCCGGCATCATCCTTTTTTAAGTCGCCCACCACGTGTATGTGAGTCTTGTTTCCTACCGAGGCCATCTCATACGCCTGGTCGAAGGTAACGTAGGTACTGGCATCACCAGCCGTGGCGATGATGATCGCAATACAGGCAGCAATGACCACAATGGCAATGATATGTGATTTCTTCATCTCCGTAACTTTTTAGAGGGTCAAAGTTACAGCCAAAACAGCGATTCTGACGAAAAAGTTGAGATTTAAACCCTCCCAGTTTCCTGCTTTTCCGGTAGTTTTTTTTCGATTTGGGTAATTTTTCTGTCCAGCATAACGAGATAGACTATCAGGCCCACAAAAATTACCAGAACGATGGCCACCACTACGTAAATTTTGCCTTCAGAGCGCATCGTGTCTGCCATTTCTACCGGTTGACTGTATACCTGGAAAACCAGATTAGCCAGCAACAGGGTTAGGAAAGCTTTAAGCTTATTCATGTTCGAGGTTTGCTAATTTTTCATGGACAATCCGGATCCGTACTCGCAAGGAGGCAATCCAGACACCGAGAAGAATCCATCCTGTTACAGCCGGATAAAAAACCAGCCGCATTTTACTATCCAGATCATACATGTTGAAACCGGGATTTCCACCGCTTCCGGGATGCATGGAACTGGTCATTCGGGGAATGATGAAGATTAGCGGAATCATGGCGGCAAAGGCAAAGATATTGTAGACTGCACTAAGCCGCGCTCGCTGGTCTTCATTATCAATCGAACCCCGTAGAACAAAATAGGCAAGGTAAAGCAAAAGCGTAATGGCGGCTCCATTCTGCTTGGGATCTCCATGCCAGGGTGAGCCCCAGGTATAGTTGGCCCAGATCATGCCGGTAACCAACCCGAGAATGTTCAGTAAGGTACCGGTATGTGCAAATTCGAAGGAGGAAATATCAGTTTGGAGCGAAGGTTTTCTCAAATATTGAATGGAGTAATAGACAGAAATCGCCAGCAATACAATCATCCCGAACCACATGGGTACGTGGAAGTAAAGAGCGCGAACCGTTTCATTTACGATATTGAGCCGGGGGACATCCATGAGAAACCCACCGATCAACGTGTAGAGGATCAGGATGACAGCGAGTATTTTTACCCAGGGTTTCATGGCACAGGGTTGCTTGTTAGCTGCGCCAAATATACGGGAAGAGCAAATAGGAGGCAGCAGTCACCAGGCAATTTATTGCCACCAGAGTGATTACATCATTTGTACTAATGGAGCGGTCAAGCCCATCGATACAATTCTTGGTGACCTTAACAGTTATCAGCAGCACGGAGATCACCACCGGAAAGCTAAGAACGGTCATTAAAATCTGGCTGTTGTTGGCTTTGGCCGCAATGCCGGAAAGCAGGGTTAACGATGAGGCAAAGCCAATGGAGCCCAGGAATAGGATTAACAGGAAATACATCAAGTCAATCACGGGATTTTTCAGCAGCACAATGAACACTAAAAATCCCGTGAAGGCAAGCAGAGTGGTTAATGCCGCATTGTAAATAATTTTGGAAAGTATAATGGACTCAGGTGCGGCAATGGAATAAAGATAAATCTCGCGACCTTTTTTTTCTCCAATAAAACTTTTAGCCACTGAGTTTATTACCGTAAACAGAATAGTAATCCAAAATAAGGCACTCCATACCAACGGGGTAATTTGATTTTGACGAAGACTGAATGTGAGATAACAGATAAAGGCCGTGCTAAACAGATAAAGCATCAAGCCGGAAATGACCGACTTGCGCCTGAGTTCCAGTGTAAATTCTTTGCGAATGAGTGTTTTGAGAGGCACTTACTTGATGGATGCCAGGTAGCGATCAAAATTACGTACTCCCACCACAAGATAACTTAGCGCAAATCCTATGGCCATGGCGATGACAATTATTTTAGGAACGCTGGCACTGGTCGGTTCACTAAACTCGGTAAAGCCGTCAATCACTTCAAAATCCGGCTGCAGGAATAATTGCCGTTGAGTGTACAGCATTTGTTCGTATAATTCAATATCCTGATTGTAGATTTCGATTGGGTTGGTCACCGCTTTATCGCTCAGGATTACATTATTGGAGCCTTGTCGGCTTTGCTCGGCCATGTTCTTGTAGTTGGCATAGATCACACGCTTTAGGCTATCGAGCTTTGGCAATTCCTGTTCAAGTTTGTTTTTCCTTTCGGTAAGGGTTGTCTTGTTAATTTCAATACGCTTCTTAATATAGTCGTTACTTCGGAAGTAATTAACTAGTGCATCCTGCAGAGGCTTCACAACGGTGGGATTGTAGGTCCTGACAGTGAATTCAAAGGCATGCCGGTTTTCAATTTCAATGCGTTGAATAACTTGCTCAATAACTTTTTCATTTTTAGCATTTACCTGCGCTGCTTTAAGCTGCTCTTTTAGCACTTCTAACTCGATTAAATCAGTTTCTGAAACGAATGGTTTTACGTCAATTTTTACAATATTAAGAGCAAGGGAATCGGTAATTTTTAGTTCTCTAGCTAATCCAACAGGTGACACTTCTGCTGCGAGAAGATTTAGCTTGTCAATTGAGCTCTCAACTATCCTCATGTTCAAATACTCAGAACTCAGAATCATGGTTGACTCATAAAAACTTTTCTTCAAAAAGTTAGAATAGATAAATCCTAATCCTCCTCCCATAAGAATCAATGACCCAAATAATACTTTGTTTTGAAATGGTGTATTTCGAAGGAGGGCGATGAATTGAATAATGCCAAACCCAATTCGTTTAAAAAAATCACCGATCTTGGCGAACAGGACTCCAAGATCAATTTCATCCGAGGCAATAGGTTTTTGTGGATTTTCCATCAATTCGAACCGTTAAGTTAGTAGTTTTGTGGCCCGAAATTAACCATAGTAAGGAGGATGTCAAAACCAGCAATTATTCTAGTAACCGGAGCGGCTGGATTTATTGGGTTTCATTTATCCATCCGATTAAGTCAATTGGGTTATACGGTGGTTGGCTTGGATAGCCTTAATGACTATTATGATCTTACCCTCAAAAAGTCCAGGCTTTCCTTGTTGGTAAAGCATCCTAACTTCACGTTTCTCGAAGCTAATCTGGCGGATAAGTCGGCAATTGATTCTTGCTTTCATCAGAATAAGTTTGATTATGTTGTCAATCTCGCAGCTCAGGCTGGAGTCCGGTATTCGCTTCAAAATCCTTATGCCTATCTGGATAGCAACCTGACTGGTTTTTTGAATATACTGGAAGCATGTCGACATAATCCAGTCAAGCATCTGATTTATGCATCATCCAGTTCGGTCTATGGAGCGAATCGAAAGATGCCGTTTTCAGTTCATGATAACGTAGACCACCCATTAGCCTTATATGCGGCCAGTAAAAAGAGTAACGAGTTAATGGCGCACGCCTATTCCAACTTGTTTAAAATACCCACCACGGGTCTGCGCTTCTTTACGGTCTACGGTCCCTGGGGTCGACCGGATATGGCCTTGTTCTTATTTACAAAAGCAATTCTGGAAGGCAAGTCCATTGATGTCTTTAATTTTGGTAAGATGAGACGGGACTTCACCTTCGTGGATGATATTGTTGAAGGAATCGTCAGGTTAATCCCCAAAGCTCCAGTTGGTAATCCAAATTGGAGTGGTGAGAATCCCGATCCGGCTACCAGCTTCGCTCCGTACAAGATCTATAACATTGGCAACAACCAACCTGTCGAGTTACTCTATTTCATTGAAGTCTTAGAGAAAAAACTGGGTCGCAAGGCAACCAAGAATCTTTTACCCTTGCAGGATGGTGACGTGCCCGAAACCTATGCCGATGTTGATGACCTGATGCGGGATGTCGGCTTTAAGCCCTCAACTTCTATTGAAGAAGGTATTGAGAAATTCGTTACTTGGTACAAAGATTATTATCAGATTAAGTAGATGGAAAAAATTGGAATTATTGGACTTGGTTATGTGGGGCTCCCGCTTGCTGTGGAATTCGGAAAGATATTGGAGGTTGTCGGCTTTGATATTAACCAGGAGCGGATCAATGAACTAAAATCGGGTCATGACCGCACACTGGAAGTGGATTCGGATGAATTAACATCAGCCGTTAAACTAACCTATTCATCCAATCCGCAGGATCTGAAATCGGTGAACTATTTTATCGTTACAGTACCAACCCCGGTTGATGAATATAAGACTCCCGACCTTACCCCTCTGATCAAGGCCAGTGAAACTGTGGGCAAAGTTCTCAAGAAAGGAGACATTGTCATTTATGAATCTACCGTTTATCCCGGGTGTACCGAAGAGGACTGTGTTCCGGTACTTGAAAAATTCAGTGGTCTGAAATTCAATGTCGATTTCTTCTGTGGATATTCACCGGAACGGATTAATCCGGGTGACAAACAACATCGTTTACCCACCATCAAAAAAGTGACCAGTGGAAGTACCCCTGCTGTGGCCGAGAAGGTGGACCAACTCTACAAGAAAATTATTAAAGCTGGCACCCATAAGGCATCGTCCATCAAAGTGGCCGAAGCCGCCAAGGTGATTGAGAACTCCCAACGTGACATCAACATTGCCTTTGTCAATGAGTTGTCGCTCATTTTTGAAAAGATGGGGATTGATACCCACGAGGTGCTTGATGCAGCCGGTACCAAATGGAATTTTCTTCCGTACAAACCTGGATTAGTGGGGGGACATTGCATTGGAGTGGATCCTTATTATCTCACCTACAAAGCTGATAGTCTGGGTTATCACCCGCAGGTAATTCTGGCTGGCCGTAGAATCAATGACAACATGGGGATTCATATTGCCAACCGGGTGATCAAACTGATGACCCAGCACGATTTACCGATCAACAAAGCCAAAATCCTGGTGTTGGGTATTACGTTCAAAGAGAACTGTCCGGACATTCGCAACAGCCGGGCCATTGATGTGATTCGTGAACTGCAGAGTTTTGGCGCTGATGTGGAGGTGTTTGACCCCCATGCCGATCCAAATGAAGTTCGTCACGAATATGGGTTAACGTTAATTTCGAACTTGAATAAAAAGTATTCGGCCATTGTGTTGGCGGTAAGTCACCAGGAGTTCAAAACGCTTGACTGGACTGCTATTCGTGACACCCATACCATTGTTTACGATGTGAAAGGCTTTTTGGATAAATCATTGGTAACAGCTCGATTATAATCGTTAGATGCAACAGCACATTCTGGTAACAGGCGGAGCAGGCTACATCGGATCGCATACCCTGGTTGAACTGATTTCAGCGGGGTACCGGGTAACGGCTATCGACACACTTGAACGGAGTGAGTATCGGATCATTGAAGGCGTGGAAAATATAACAGGCCAAAAAATTGATTTTCACAAAATCGATTGTCTTGATTCCAATGCCATGAATGCCCTGTTCAATACGAACAAGTTTACCTCCGTCATTCATTTCGCTGCTTACAAGTCTGTTAATGAATCGGTGGAAAAACCATTGTTGTATTATAAAAATAATGTCGACTCGTTAATTACGTTGCTTGAGGTGATGAAGCAACACCAGGTTCGCGATTTGATCTTCTCTTCTTCCTGTACCGTGTATGGTCAACCCGACCAGATTCCAGTAGATGAATTGGCTCCCTTTAAAAGGGCAGAATCTCCCTACGGCCAAACCAAACAAATCTGCGAACAGATTCTCGAAAGGGTTATTTCGGAGGGCTTTCGGGTAATTTCGCTCCGCTACTTCAATCCCATCGGGGCACACCCCAGTGGCAAAATTGGAGAATTACCAATAGGAACTCCCAATAATTTGGTGCCCTATGTTACACAAACAGCTGCCGGGGTTCGTGAAAAACTGGTAGTCTTTGGCAATGACTATGACACGCCTGATGGATCTTGTATCCGGGATTTCATTCATGTATCGGATGTTGCCATCGCCCACGTCAAAGCTTTGGAATTTCTTACTAAGCGATCTGAAAAAACGCTGTTTGACAACTTTAATCTAGGCACCGGAGTGGGCGTAAGTGTTCTTGAACTGGTTAAGAAGTTTATTCAGATTACTGGAATTAACTTACCATATTCCATTGGGCCGCGCAGACCCGGTGATGTGGAAAAGGTATATGCCAATCCACGAAAGATTAATCAATTGTTGGGCTGGAGTACGCAGTATACCTTGGAAGAATCTTTACTGCATGCCTGGAATTGGGAGAAGAAAATCAGAAACCGCTGAAATGCAAAAAATTCAAATGGCCGATCTGCATACCCAGTACCTCCGGATAAAACCGGAGATCGATCAGGCTATACAGGAAGTATTGGACTCGACAGCGTTTATTCAAGGTCCGCAGGTAAAGGAGTTTGCTGAAGACTTGAAGACGTATGTCAAATCGCAGGAAGTCATCACGTGTGCCAACGGAACCGATGCGCTTCAAATTGCCATGATGGCCTTGGGTAGCAAACCCGGAGATGAGGTGATTTTACCCGTGCATACTTATGTGGCCACGGCTGAGGTAATTGCCTTATTGGGATTAAAACCCGTATTCACTGAGGTGGATCCCAGGTCATTTAACATTGACGTTTCACAACTCAAATCAAAAATCAACTCAAGGACCTTAGCGATTGTGCCTGTTCATCTTTATGGCCAGTGTGCGGATATGGAACCCTTAATGGATTTGGCCAAGCAGCACAAAGTTCATGTAATTGAAGACGTAGCGCAGGCATTAGGTGCAGTTTATACGTTCTCCGATGGCCGTAAAATGCGGGCCGGAACGATGGGCACGATTGGCTGTACATCATTTTTCCCGTCCAAAAACCTGGGTTGCTTTGGTGACGGGGGAGCCATCTTCACTCAGGATGAAACGTTGGGAAATAAGATCCGGATGATTGCCAATCATGGTCAGCAAAAAAAATATCACCACGACTTGATTGGGGTGAACAGCCGGTTAGATACTCTTCAGGCAGCCATTCTTCGGGTTAAGTTAAAATACCTGGATGATTATGAAAGACGAAGGCGTCATGTGGCTGACTTTTATGATCGGGAATTGGCCAGTGTTAATTTCCTGGAAGCTCCGGTCCGGTCCCCGTACTCAACCCACGTGTTCCATCAATATACCGTGAAGACAAAAGGAATTGATCGGGATCACTTGAAAGAGTATTTGCAGAGCAAAGGGATTCCGACCATGATTTATTATCCGGTTCCCTTGCATCTTCAAAAAGCTTATGCCCGGCCTGAATATCCAGCAGGATCATTTCCGGTTACCGAAGCCCTTTCAAAATCTGTTTTGTCATTGCCCATTCATACCGAAATGACAGCGGAACAATTATCCTACATTTGTACTTCGATTAAGGAATACACCGGCCATGTCTGACGTCAATTATTTTGCACATGAAACTGCCGTAATCGATGCGGGCTGTGAAATAGGGGCCGGTACAAAAATCTGGCATTTTTCACACATCATGACGGGTTGTAAAATAGGAGCGAACTGCAACATCGGTCAGAATGTGGTGGTATCACCTCAGGTGGTGTTGGGAAAAAATGTGAAGGTACAGAACAACGTTTCCATCTATACCGGTGTTACCTGTGAGGATGATGTGTTCCTGGGGCCATCCATGGTTTTTACGAATGTCATTAATCCTCGCAGTGCCATTAATCGCAAGGCGGAATATGCCAAGACCAGGGTTGGGCGAGGCGCAACCATTGGAGCCAATGCCACCATTGTGTGTGGACATGACATTGGTAAGTTTGCGTTTATTGGAGCGGGTGCAGTGGTTACTAAGCATGTGCCTGATTATGCACTCGTGGTAGGAAATCCAGCCCGCCAAACCGGGTGGATGAGTGAATACGGACATAAACTCACCTTCAATAAAGAGGGAGTTGCGACTTGTCCGGAAAGTCATGAGAAGTATCAGCTCAAAGATGGGTGTGTGACCAAATTGTAGTATGAAGAATTTTGCATTAATAGGAGCTGCGGGGTTTATTGCCCCTCGCCATTTAAAGGCGATTAAGGATACTGGCAATAATCTGGTGGCGGCTATGGACCGGTTTGACAGTGTAGGAATTATTGACAGTTATTTTCCCCACGCGGATTTCTTCACGGAATTTGAACGATTTGACCGGCACATTGACAAACTCAGGCGTCAGGGTACCCCGTTGGATTACGTAAGCATTTGCTCGCCCAATTACCTGCACGATTCCCACATCCGGTTTGCACTTCGCCACCATGCCGATGCGATCTGCGAGAAGCCACTGGTATTGAATCCGTGGAATGTTGATGCACTTGGTGATATTGAAAAAGAAACAGGTAAGAGGGTATATACAATCCTGCAACTGCGATTACATCCAGCCATTATTGCCTTACGGGATCAGGTACTGGCTGCACCCAAAGACAAGATTTTTGATGTTGATCTGAGGTACATTACATCAAGAGGCAAATGGTATCATCATAGCTGGAAGGGAGAAGAATCCAAATCTGGCGGCATTGCTACTAATATTGGCATCCATTTCTTCGATATGTTGTTATGGATTTTCGGATCCCTCACTTCCCTTAAAATTGAAAAATATGAATCCGACCATGCCTCGGGTTTTTTGGAACTGAAGCGGGCCCGTGTAAACTGGTTTTTAAGTATTAATGAGAGTCATTTGCCGGAATCGGTGAGAGCCCAGGGGAAAAGAACCTACCGGTCGTTGAGGATGGATGGCGCTGAAGTTGAATTCAGTGAAGGATTTACGGATTTGCATACCACCAGTTATCTGGAAATCCTGAAGGGCCATGGTTTTGGGCTTCAGGAAGCCCGGCCTTCTATTGAATTAGCTCATCAAATCCGGAAATCAGGACGGTAGTAATCCGTCTAATTGCCTAAATTCGCAACTTATTTTAGCGAATGAAGGGAATTATACTGGCTGGAGGTTCCGGAACACGGCTTTATCCGCTCACCAAAGCGGTTTCCAAGCAATTGTTGCCTATTTATGATAAACCGATGATCTACTACCCCTTGTCGGTTTTAATGCTGGCTAATATTAGGGAGATTTTGATCATTTCCACCCCTCAGGACTTGCCCTTATTTAAGAATTTATTAGGGAATGGATCTCAATTGGGGCTAAAATTGGAATACCGCGAGCAGCCGTCCCCGGATGGGCTGGCCCAGGCATTTTTGATTGGGGAAACCTTTTTGAATGGAGATTCGGCCTGTTTGGTATTAGGGGACAATATCTTTTATGGGTATGGTCTGACTGGATTGTTGGAGGAGGCCAGCAGCCTGAAATCAGGAGCGACCGTATTTGGATATTACGTGAATGACCCGGAGCGTTATGGGGTGGTAGAGTTTGATGACCGGGATCAGGTGATTTCCATCGAAGAAAAACCCAAGCAGCCCAAATCGAACTATGCTCTTACAGGTTTATATTTTTATGATGGAACAGTCGTTGACAAGGCCAAGCAAGTAAAACCATCCGTGCGGGGTGAATTGGAAATAACCGACCTCAATAAGTTATACCTCGATGAAAAAAAACTGAATGTTAAGTTGCTGGGCCGTGGTATGGCCTGGCTAGATACTGGAACTCATCAATCGATGCTGCAGGCTTCAAATTTTGTTGAATCGATCGAAGAGAGGCAAGGGTTAAAGATTGCCTGTCTGGAAGAGATTGCCTTCAGAAAGGGGTATATTTCAAAAGATCAATTATTGGAATTATCAAAGCCATTAATTAAGAATCAGTATGGCCAATATCTGGTAAAAGTTGCAAACGAGAAAAGACCTGTGTGAAATAATATGACTATTGTTGAAACTGGCTTTAAGGATATGCTGGTCCTTCAGCCTAATGTGTATAACGACAATCGTGGTTATTTTATGGAGTCCTATAATTTCAAGGTACTGGCAAATGCAAGGCTCAACTATTTGTTTGTTCAGGACAATCAGTCTTTTTCATTAAAAGGCGTATTGAGAGGTCTGCACTTTCAAAAGAATCCATATGCACAAACCAAACTAGTCAGAGTGCTTAACGGAAGGATTCTCGATGTCGTGGTGGATTTAAGGGCTGATCAACCTACCTATAAAAAATCATTTAGTATCGAGTTAACAGATAATAACAGAAAGCAATTGCTGGTTCCAAAAGGATTTGCTCATGGCTTTGTTGTTTTATCGGAATCAGCTCAGGTGCTTTATAAGTGCGATGAATACTATAATAAGGCAAGTGAAGGTGGAATTCGCTTTGATGATACCGAATTATCAATAGATTGGATTTTGAAAAAGGAAGAATTGATAATCTCTGATAAGGATTTGGAGTTACCATATTTAAATAATCTTAATTACGCGTTTTGAAAAAGCCACTCATACTTGTTACCGGCTCTGAAGGTCAACTTGGAAGCGAAATAAGAAGAGCTTCTAAAGTTTTCGATGATCTTCAGTTTCTATTTATCAGTAAAAAGGATACAAAAATTAAACCGACATTCGGGATTCAAATGCCTTATTGGGCTGAAAGTCTTGAAAAAACAATTAACTGAATGAAAATTATATTAATAACAGGTGGAGCTGGTTTTATCGGCTCTAATTTTATTCCATATTTTTTGAATGCTCATGCTGATTACAAAGTTGTAAATCTTGATTTACTCACTTACGCGGGTAATCTTGATAATCTTAAAGAAGTGGAAGGTAATTCAAGATATGAATTTGTGAAAGGCGATATCTGTGATCGCAGCCTGATTGAATCTCTCTTTGTTAAGCATAATTTTAATGGGGTGATTCACTTTGCGGCAGAATCGCATGTGGATAATTCAATAGCCGGTCCTGAAGCATTTATCAAAACCAACATCAATGGCACATTTACATTGCTTGATGTAGCAAGAAAGAATTGGATGCAAGAGCCTTTTAAATCTAGGCAAGGTTGTGAAGCAAAAAGATTCCTTCATGTGTCTACGGATGAGGTGTACGGATCGCTAGGTAGCGAGGGATTGTTTACAGAATCAACCCCATACGCACCCAATAGTCCATACTCAGCATCGAAGGCGAGCAGTGATATGCTTGTGCGAAGTTATTTTCATACTTATGGATTAAATGTGGTTACCACTAATTGTTCGAACAATTACGGCCCTAAGCAACATAACGAAAAACTAATTCCGACCATCATCAGAAAAGCATTAAACGGTCAACCAATTCCAATCTATGGGGATGGTATGAATGTGCGTGATTGGCTATATGTATTAGATCACGGAAAAGGGATTGATTTGGCTTTTCACAAAGGTGTGAAAGGCGAGACTTACAACATTGGTGGCAGAAATGAACGTACTAATAATCAGATAGTAAGCGCAATTTGTGAGATACTAGATGTAGAAAATCCGAGAAAAGACGGCAAATCCTATAAGGAACAAATTACCTATGTAAAAGATCGGGCCGGGCATGACAAACGTTATGCAATTGATGCTACCAAAATTGAAACAGAATTAGGTTGGAAAGCGGAGGAGAATTTTGAGAGTGGAATAACAAAGACAATTAATTGGTATTTGAACTCGTGACACACAATGACTGCTGACGCGCAAATGGTAGTTAAATGATTTTTAATTCTCTTGCCTTTCTAATATTTTTTTTAATTGTTTTTTTTTGTTACTGGTTCCTTCTTAAGAGGAATCTGAAACTGCAAAATATTTTCCTATTGATTTGCAGTTATGTGTTTTATGGTTGGTGGGACTGGAGGTTTTTGTCTTTGCTGATTGGAAGCTCATTAATTGATTATGTAATAGGATCCATGATCGGAAGGACCGAGGATAAAAAGAAGAGAAAGGCGCTTCTGCTTGTTTCATTAATTTCAAATTTAGGTACGTTATTTTTCTTCAAGTACTTCAATTTCTTCATTGATAGCTTTTCCAGTCTAATAACGGCTCTTGGCTTTATCCCTCATTTGACCACGTTGAATATTATTTTGCCCGTGGGAATTAGCTTTTACACTTTCCAAACTCTAAGCTATACTATTGACATTTACAAGGGGAAAATTCAACCATCAAATGATGTTGTTGCATTCTTTACTTTTGTTACATTCTTTCCGCAACTTGTAGCAGGTCCTATCGAACGCGCAAGTCATTTATTGCCCCAGTTTTACAAGAAGCGGGAGTTCGATTATGAATTTGCATCATCAGGTTCGAAAATGATTTTATTGGGTTTTTTTAAGAAAATGGTAATTGCCGATAAGGTTGCTGTATTAGTGAATGCAGTATACAATAACCCGAGTGATTATGTTGGTGCGCCAATGGTGATGGCTACGGTTATGTTCGCTTTCCAGATTTATTGTGATTTTTCTGGATATTCTGATATCGCTATTGGAACGGGTCGCATTTTGGGATTTGATTTAATGACCAATTTTAAAAGACCGTATTATTCAAAATCAATTTCGGAATTTTGGACTCGCTGGCATATTTCATTGTCTACCTGGTTTAAGGATTATATTTATATACCCTTGGGCGGAAATCGGGTTAATCAGAAGAGATGGGCGTTTAATATTTTTATAACCTTTTTAATAAGTGGACTTTGGCATGGGGCAAACTGGACATTTATTGTTTGGGGTGCTTACCATGGAGTACTTCTAGTATTTGAGCGATACACCAAGTCAGTAAGTGACGGATGGTTGAATTTGTTGATCCCGAAATTTTTAGTCAAGTTGGTGCCTGCCCTTGTTACGTTCTCTCTCGTATGTGTTGGTTGGATTTTTTTCAGGGCCAATTCAATTCAGGATGCCACTTTTGTCTTGACTCATATGTTTTCTGATGTAGGTGATTATCTTGATCCTGTGAAGATGGCAGTTAAGTTCAGAGGTATGGGCTGGACCCCCACTGATTTAATTAAAGTGTTTATTTTCATTCTAATGCTGGAGATCATACAATGGATTGACAGAAAGAGATTTTGGGGAGATAGCATAAGGAAATTACCAAGGTATCTGCAGTGGTTTTTTTATGTTCTATTATTGACGATTATTATCTTTTTTGGAATAGAAAACTCTGTTGAAAATTTTATCTATTTTCAATTTTGAACAATGATTCGGTTTTTAAAAAACTCATTAATCCTATCAGCACCTTTTGTGTTTTGGGTGATATTTGTAGTAGTCATAGATCCATTTAACTATTTTGGCTTTTCAAATGCGATTTCCGGAGAGGTCAAAGAACAAAATTCTGGCAGGTTAAATACTCTTTTATATAGGACAATTTCTTTCAAAAGATATCCTACTGCTAATATCCTCATCGGTGACTCTAGAACTGATTTATTGCCTGTATCAGAATTAGAACGAATAACCGGTAAACATTTTGGAAAACTAACTAATAATGCAGCAAAACTCAATGAGATATTTGAGCTGTTCTATTTTGCCAATTCATATCATAAATTAGAGACAGTGGTTATTGGTATAAATTTTAATATGTTCAATGAATATGGCTATGCAGATCGGGTTAAGGACATTAAAGAAATCATATCGTTCCCACCACGTTATGTATTTAGTACTTCAGTTGCTGAAGCTTGTTATTTTGTATTAAGGGCACAAATCATAGGTAAAGATATTTCTGATGTTCCTCCAATGACCAGGGAGGAATTTTGGAAATGGAATATCGAAGAAAAAGCCACCCATTGGTATGGTAAGTATAAATACCCCAATGAGCTTTATGCACAGATGAGAAAATTGGATGACTTTGCTATTAGGAACGATATTAATTTAATCTTTATAGTTGTTCCCCATCATAGAGAGTTTCACGATAGACTAATCGAATTTGGTTTACTAAACGAAGAGTTGAAATTCAAAGAATATTTATCTTCGTTAAATGCAAAAGTGATCGATTACGATTTTGAAAATGAAATTACGATAGACAAGGAAAATTTCACAGACCCTGTTCACTATCAAGAGAGCATTGGCAGATTAATGGTTAATGAAATATGGGGGAACAAAATACTTATTGGAAAGCCGCTCAATTGATGAATAACAAATTAAGTAGAATTGAATTTATAACTTCTGTTTTGTTATTTTTATCAGTTCTCGTTATACCACTCTCTCCAAAGTGGGGTAATATAACGTTTGTGGCGATTGGGCTTGCTTCCATTTATCAATTCTTTACAATAAACAAAAGAGCACTTCGCCCTACATTGATTTCAACATTGCTCATATTGATATTCTTAGTTCGATTTATAGGTTTGATTTGGACTTCTGATAAACAATATGCTTTTGGTATCATAGATACAGCTCTTCCTCTTTTAGTGATTCCGATTTTGTTCATCATGATTCCCTATCATAATTATTATTCGAAAGTAATTAAGTGGGCATTTATTATTATGAGCGTACTCACAATGCTTTATGCTTTTTTTCAATTATTCCTATATGTTTCAACAATTGATTTGTCTTTAAGCGATTATCTTTATCAGCATATTTCAAGACCTTCAGATTATTCTGTTAATATGTTGAACTGGAAATTCGCGCATTACTCTTTTCTGAGTTTAATTTTTATATATGGTTTTATTTTTTTATTATATCTTGATTTAGATTTAAATCGTTGGATGTCGATAATAGTAAAGATGTCCTACTTAATCTTGATGTTACTTTTCATGACTTTTACTGGAGCAAGATCAGGCGTTCTTCTTACAGTTATTGTGATTGGTTTAAAAAGTTTGATTTTTCTTTATGAGAAAATAAACCTAAGGTCATTTTTCATTTTAACTGCGCTTCTATTCCTGACCACTACTGCCGCAATTTCTTATTATATTTCTTCCAAACGTTACTCGGAAAATGATTACACCCGATATCAATATGCTGTTGTGGCAATAGCAGCATGGAAGGAAAGCCCTTGGATAGGACTAGGAACGGGCTCATCAAAAGCAGTAATGCGAAACATTGATTTTGTGAAAAGTCTCGGATTTGTTGAAACATCGAGGTATAACGACCATCCAGCAATTTCTCATCCACATAATCAATATTTAAATGAGTTATTACAGTTTGGAATAATTGGTTCTATACCCCTATTCTTATTAGTAATTTGGATGCTCTATGCGAGTTCAAAAGCAAGGCAGTGGGACTTTTTCCTTGTTATGGTCACCGCTTCCATTTTTATGTTAATTGAAGCCCCTTTAAATTCCAATAAGGGGGTAGTGCCTTTTACGCTTATTAGCTGTGTAATGGCGCAACAGCTAAAAAACCTTGTAAATAAGAACTAACATACATTTTTCTGAAGACCTGAATTTGTAAAATTGATTTAGCTTTGTATTCTTGGTTAAATAGGTAGCGCTTCGATATGATTGAACCCACTATACTACAACTTCCAAAAATTCTTGATCAGCGAGGTAATTTGTCTGTGGTGGAGGAGGGACTTAATATTCCATTTAAGATTGCGAGGACCTTTTGGATATATGATGTGCCTGGGGGTGAGATTCGAGGTGGTCATGCCTATAAGGCAACCGAGGAATTTATCATCGCGTTGAGCGGAAGTTTTGATGTGGTTCTTTTTGATGGGGAAAAAGAGATTAGGTATAATTTGAACCGCTCGTACTATGGACTTTTTGTACCGCGAATGTGTTGGAGGCACATGGAGAATTTTTCAACTAATTCATTAGCATTGGTTCTTTCCAACAAACCCTATTTGAAGGATGAATACATTCGTGATTTAAATTTTTTCACTTCGCTTAAGAAGCAATGAAAAAAAACACAGTATACGATTGCAATTTAATTTATTTGCCTAAGATAAATAATCGGGCAGGGAATATTACTCTTGTAGAAAATGGATTACACTTGCCTTTTGATGTTAAGCGCGTTTTTTATTTATATGATATTCCGAGTGGAGAATCAAGAGGAGCACATGCACATAAGGAGTGTCATCAATTTTTGGTAGCAGCTAGCGGTTCTTTTGAAGTGTTATTAGACGATTCAAAAACAAAGCGACAAGTACACCTGAATCAACCGCATATTGGTTTACATATTCCACCCGGAATCTGGGCTTCGGAAATGAATTTTTCTTCTGGGTCGATATGCCTTGTATTGGTTTCTCATCCTTATGATAAAGATGATTATTTGAGAAGTTATCATGAGTTTATTCAATTTAAAAATTAATGAATTTTGTAAAGGGAATTAAGACAAATTTGGTTGAAGTTTCAGAGGTTGATTCTAAGTCCATAATTGAGCTTAGAAATAATCCTAGTATAAATAGATTTCTTTCTAGTTCTAAAGAAATTACAATTGAACAACAGGTTGAATGGATTAAAAGGAATCGATTAGCGTCTGACAGTTATTACTTCAAGATAACAGATTCAGCGGGTAATTTTTTTGGGACAATATCTCTCTACTCACTTGAAAGTAATCAAGCTGAATTTGGGAGATTTATTTCTAAAAATCCAATTCATGCAGTTGAAGCAGAGTATCTTATTATTCGATTCGGATTTGAAATACTTAATTTAAAAAGAATTTACTGTCGTACAGTAATTGAGAATAAGACAGTATGGAATCAGCATTATAAATTTGGATTTAAGGACGTTCAGGACGTTGTATTAGATCAGAAATCAGGATTCAGCTTAAAAGTTCAGGAGATTACAAAGGAGATTTATCTTAATTTCGACTATAGTTCTATTCTAAGGCTAATTTCAAGATTCTAATGGATTTGCATTTTCATCATATCGGATTTTTAACAAGCAATATTGAAAAGTGGGAGCGAGGATCATTATTTGAAATGAAAATTGGGGATGTACTGGATCCAATTCAGAATGCTAGGCTTTGTTTGTATAGGAATTTTTCTGACAGTTATACAGAGCTTATCCAGCCGTTGAACGAACAAGCATTTACATGGAATGCCTTAATGAAGAATGGAAATCATTTTCATCACTTATGCTATCAGGTGAGAAGTACTCAGAGTTTAAATGACATCGTTGAAAAATATCGATTGATACAAATTCTTAAACCTGTGCCAGCTTTATTATTTGAAAGTAAATTAGTGACATTCTTTTACTCGAGAAATAAGCAAATTATAGAATTCTTAATTGCTGAAAATGAAAGTTAAAATTTTATCGAATGTTGTGTGCGATCCGCTTTCAGCAGAATTGAAAAAAATAATTCCTTTTGCTAAGTTGTCAACAGAATATCACGAGGATTTAATTGTTAAATTAAATAGTTCTACAAGTTTACACTTTGCGGATAGTGAATATATTTTTATCCATTGTGATTACTATTTTCACAGAGTTGTTCCCTTAATGAATAGAGAAGTCTTGGAATCAATTTATTCGTTTGCTTCCAAGTCAAAATCTCTTATAATAGTGAGTAATAGCTTTATTAATGGATACTCTGACGGACCCGTTTGGGGCTCACCAGGTAAACACCTAAATGTTTTGTTTTTTGAGAATGACTTGATTAGAAAGATTCTTAGCTTGAATAATATAGTTTTCTTTGACTATCAGTCTATAATTTTTGAAATAGGTTTTAAGAATGCATTCAATTATAATCTTGGGCATTTGTACCAAATGCCTTATACAAAAAAGATGTTGGTGCTATTTGCTGAAAGACTAGCGAATTTTCTTCTTTTTTATAAAACACCGGAAAAAAAAGTAATAGTGGTTGATTGTGATAATACACTATGGGGCGGTGTAATTGGTGAGGATGGCATAGACGGAGTTAAATGCAACACAAATTCAGACGGAATTTTATATCACCAATTTCAAAAATTTTTAAGAATCAAAAAAGAAGAAGGATTTTTACTTTGTATTTGCTCAAAAAATAATTTTAATGATGTTTATGAGGTCTTTAATAAAAAGGAAATGCCTTTGAGATGGGAAGATTTTATTATAAAGAAAATCAATTGGCGGGATAAGCATGTGAACATTACTGAGATTGCTAATGAGTTAAACCTAGGTCTGGAGTCTCTTGTATTTATAGATGATAACGATTTTGAGTTGAATGCTGTAATGCAGATGTTGAATGTTGTTAAGTCTTTAAAGTTTGATTCAGATTACAGCAGTTTTCTAACACTCATGGAAAACAATGTATTTAAACGAAAATTGCTAACCACGGAAGATCTTCAAAAAACTAAGCAGTACGAGGATGAACTGTTGAGAAAGGAGGAAATGTCAAATTCCTCTTCGATTGATGAATATATTGCCAATTTAAATATTAAACTTGATATTCGAAAGAATGACATAAACGATTTTGTCAGACTTTCTCAAATGACTGAGAAAACTAACCAGTTTAATTTTAATAAGAAAGTGTATTCCGTCAATGAGCTTTCTTCTTTTGTTAGAGATTGTAAGGGTTATATATATTCTTTAAAAGTATCGGATAAACACGGGGACTATGGTACGGTTGGGTTGATAATTACAGAATTCTCAGGTGATGATGTTGTAATCGAAAACTTTTTAATGAGTTGCCGTGTGCTTGGTAGAAGAATTGAGAGTAGCTTTTTTAGTTTTGTGATTGATGATCTTTCAAAAGAAAATAAAAGGATTAAGGATGTAAGATTTATTAAAACTCCTAAAAATAATCCTGCCGAAGAATTCTTTAAAACAATAAAATTATGAAGGTTGAAATTAGCGAATTGTTGCCATTGTTTAGAAATGCATTTAATAATCAAGATTTATCTATAACTGAAAAGAGTGATAGGCACTCTATCGCTGAATGGGATTCTATGGGACATTTAAATCTGATAGTTGAACTGGAGGACAACTTAAACGTGTCTTTCACAAAGGATGAGATTGAGAGTATTAGGTCTATTAAAGAGCTGATGGAAATACTTGAGTCAAAATGAAAAGTCATCCCGATAATTTTGCGAGTTTTTACGATCCTAAAAAACTCGGCTTTGACTTGATAATGGTTGAACAGGGTTATCGTAAGTTCCGAAAATATTTTAAGGGAAATATCGCCCTCGAATTGGGACCTGCTACGGGATACATGACCCAATACCTCAAAAATGATTTTGAAAAGCTTTATGTAGTTGAAGGTTCAGAATCTTTATTGTTACAAATACCTGATTATTCTAATGTGATTAAGATAAATTCATTATTCGAAGACTTTAAGTCTCCTCTTAAATTTGATACAATCATTTTAAACCATGTATTAGAACATATTGAAGACCCTGTTTCTTTATTAAAGATGATTCGTGCATGGATGTCCAATGATGGCATATTAATTATTGGAGTTCCAAATGCTAAGTCGTTTCACCGACTTGCTGCCGTAAAAATGGGATTATTGAAAACAGAATATGAATTAAATAGTAGAGATTTAGAATTGGGACATTATCGGGTATATGATTTCCCTCTGTTAAGAGACCATGTAAATCAAGCGGATCTAAAAATTGTTACAGAAGGTGGCGTTTTCTTAAAGTTTTTATCAAACTCACAGATTGAAAAGCTTCTGACCAAAGATGTAATAGATGCCTATTTTGAACTTGGTGATATTTTCAAAGAGAACAGTGCAGAGATTTTCATGATTTTGCAGAAATAGTCATTTTAAATGATAAGAATGAATAAAATTCCATTTTTGTCTTTCCAATACATGAACGACCGTATAAGGAAAGATATATTTAATGAAATAGAATCTTCTTTTGAAAGCCAATGGTACGTTCTTGGCAATCGGGTAAATCAATTTGAAAATGATTATTCGTTGTATAATAATGTTAACTATACCGTAGGAGTGAGCAATGGACTTGATGCTCTCTATTTATCATTAAAGGCACTCGGTATTGGCCCGGGCGATGAGGTAATTATTCCTTCGAATACATATATAGCAACAGCCTTAGCCGTCTCATACACTGGGGCAAAAATAAGGTTTGTTGAGCCTGATGTAAGAACTTATAATATTGATCCTGTAAAAATTGAAGAAGCAATAAATCCATCTACTAAGGCCATCATGCCAGTTCACCTCTATGGTCAGGCTTGCAACATGACCAGCGTAATGGATATTGCGAGTAAACATAATTTGTTTGTGGTAGAAGATAATGCACAGGCTCATGGAGCTACTTGGAATGGAAAGATGACTGGTAGTTGGGGGCATGCGAATGGAACTAGTTTTTATCCTGGTAAAAATTTAGGGGCATTAGGTGATGCCGGAGCCGTCACAACAAATGATCCTGGACTAGCTAGGCAGGTTAAGATGCTGCGAAATTATGGTTCAGAAAAAAAGTACTTTAATGAGGTAATTGGTTACAATATGCGTTTGGATGAGTTGCAGGCGGGGATACTTTCAGTAAAACTTAAGTACTTAATGGAATGGACTCATGCAAGGCAGCAGATTGCAGCTTGGTATGATCAGGAGCTCCAATCAATAGGTGGGGACCTGATTTTGCCGTATACTTCCCCTGAGGCAACTCATAGCTATCATTTATATGTGATAAGAACGAAGCACAGAGACGCTCTTCAGCAGTTTCTAATAACCCGTGGCATAGGTACATTGATTCACTACCCCATTCCGCCTCACTTGCAGAAGGCCTATCAGGATTTAGGGTTTAAGAAAGGAGACTTTCCAATTGCTGAACAGATAGCTGATACGTGTTTAAGTTTACCTATTTGGCCTGGAATGAACTCAATACATGTAGAACAGGTCGCTCAAGCTGTAAAGGATTATTTTAATTGAAAAGATTTTTATCTGGTTATTTAAGTAATCCATTTGTAAAAGTCTCTTCATGGACTTCGCTGGCAACAGCTATAAAAATTGGCTCAGGTTTTTTAACCGTTAAGGTATTAGCTGTTTATGCAGGACCAGAAGGCATGGCAGTCTTTGGGCAACTGGTAAATGCTTCCACTGTTTTTATGACTTTGGCCACAGGGGCAATTAATACTGGTGTCACAAAGTATATTGCTGAATTCTCAAGCAACAAAGAAAAGCAGGATGCGGTGATAGCCACCGCTATTAAAATTACATTTATATGCTCTATTGTTATCGGAGTCATACTTATTGTCACTTCCGAATCTTTTGGGAAATTTTTGTTTAACTCATCATCCTATAGTGATATCCTTAGAATATTTGGACTGACAATTGGCTTGTATGCTTTTAATAACCTTTTTATTTCAATTATAAACGGCTATAAGGCATACAAGGAATATGTTTTGATAAGTGTGGCATCAAGCATTCTGGTGATGGTCACAACCATTTTACTGGTTTATTATCTTGGTACTTACGGTGCCTTGTTGGCTTATGTGACAGTTCAGTCTGCGGTAATCGTGGTGACTCTTATGGTGATGAGAACTATGAAACTTAGAGTTAGATTGTTTAGGTTATCTGTTGATCTACCGATTGCAAGGTTACTTTTTCTTTACTCATTGGCAACACTAACTTCAGCAATCGTGGTTCCTGTTTCCCAAATAGTTACAAGGCATATAATCACCGAATTGATTTCTGTTGAATCCGCGGGTATTTGGGAAGGAATTAACAGGATTTCTGCGGGTTACTTAATGATCATTACAACAAGTATACAGGTTTATTACTTGCCAAGGTTATCTGAAATTGAAGGTAAGCACAATTTAATAAGTGAGATAAAGAAGACTTGTTCAATTGTACTGCCACCATTGCTGGTTGTTACAACTGTAATATTTTTTATAAAGGATTTCATAATAACTACACTCTTCACTAAGGATTTCAGCTCTATGAGTGAATTATTTTTCGCTCAATTACTTGGTGATTTTTTGAAAATAGCAAGTTGGCTCATAGCATATGCAATGTTCGCAAAGGCGATGGTAAAGCAATTTATCATTACTGAAATAATATTTAATTTCCTGTATGTAATACTTGTTTATTTTTTTATTTCGAGTTTCGGATTCGAAGCAATATCATGGGCTTATTGTACAACCTATTTGGTTTATTTATTTACCGTTGTGGTAATAGTTTTTAAGACAAAATTTTAAATGAAAATACTACTTCTGGGAGAGTATAGTGGAGTACACTCAAATCTGAAAAGAGCTCTTTTGAGATTAGGCCATGATGTTGTAATGGCCTCGGATGGAGATTCATTTAAAAGTTTTTCCAGAGAGATTGATCTTAAAGGATACGGTGCAAATAAATTTACCCGCACAATCAGCAGAGTAGTTAATGAATTTAAAGCGATTGATAAAATCTCGGGATTTGATGTGGTTCAAATTATAAACCCATTGATTTTTTCTCAATTCACACCTGAAAAATATTTCTTCAAGCAAATAATTAGAACTAATAAAAAGGTTTTCTTAACCGCGTTGGGAGATGACTATTATTTTTGGAAAGCTTTTAGGGAAAATAAGTTCAGATACACACCACTTGATGGTTATTTGAAAGTTGACATTAAGCAGAATAAATCAAATTGGGAGTATGGCAGGCTAAAAGACCTTACTGAATTCTTATCCCATGAAGTGAATGCAGTAATCCCGTGCGCTTATACTTATCATGTAGGGTATGAAACAGCAGAAGTAGATCTTACCAACACTATTCCCTTCCCTATTGAGATTGGCGAAATTACGATGAGTCCTTCAAGTGTTGGCAATGGTAAAATAAAATTTTTGCACGGCATTCAAACAAAGCGAATGGGCTTTAAAGGGAGTCATTTGGTGAATGAAGCTATGGGTAAGCTGCAAGATAGATATCCCGATTTAGTTGAATATATAGTTGTAAGAGACATGCCTTATGAAGATTACCTGAAGGTGCTTCAAACTGCTACCGTAGTAATAGATCAGGTTAATTCTTATGAGCCCGCGATGAATGCTCTCATTTCCATGGCAATGGGTAAAGTGGTTATGGGTGGGTGTGAGCCTGAATGGATGCGGCATATTGGACTTAATTACGAACCTCTTATTAATATCTTGCCTGATGTGAATGATATTTATCAACAAGGTGAACGTCTTGTTTTAAACCCGGATTTAATTTCAGTATACTCGATTAACGCCCGAAGGTTTGTTGAAGATTATCATGATAGCAATAAGGTTGCGAAGCAATTTGTTGAAATCTGGAGTGCATGAAAACTCTGCGAATGATTATTGACTTCTATGCAAAAAAGGGTCGTCATTTTTCAAAAGCCTCCATATACTTCTGACTGATGATTTTCCATGTATAACGCCTGTTAACTATCTCCTTCATTTGTATAGCTATTTCTTTGAGTTTTTCAGAGTCCAAAGATTGAATAAGGGTAGTCAGTTCATGAGAATTGGAAAACAAGGGCGACTTGTCTTCGGTAGTGGCTGTATTTGTGTCTGTTTTAAAACATAATACAGGAAGATTTAAATTCATTGCCTCAACTAACGATGGTGCAGTTCCACAAAACGAGTGACTATGAATGTATACGGTACAATTAGATCGTATTGCATCAAGTATTTCAAGATTATAGATAGCGTCTAATAATAAAATATTCTTAAACTTTCCCCGGAAGGATTGAATGATATGCTTGCCATAAGAAGATGCATTCCAATTTGAAATAATTACCAATGTGTGATTACTAAGTGAATCAGATTGAAATGCATGAATGAGCATTTCAATATTATTATCAGGCTGTGCCCTAGAAACGCTAAGGAAATAGTCTGACTGTAGAAAAGGGTAATCCCTCAATAATATGGGCGTAATTTCTTTTTTGATTGTGTGGTCACCGCCATATTCTATTAAGGTACTACTTCTCTTATACTCTTTTGAGATGTAATTAACGAAGGCTTGATTATCGGCAACCACTTGGTCACAAATACGCACAGCCAGCGACTCAGTTAGTTTTAAATATTTTCTTGTAAAATAATTCCATTTATCTCTCTTCCATTCTAACCCGCCAAAGTTAACGATCAGCCTCTTTCTAAATGGATAAAGAAAAGGAAGAATGACTGCACCGGATGTGCCAAGTATTAGTGTCTTGTTGTTTATGATTAATGAGTGAAGTATACCCACAATATCATAGATGATACTTTGATATCCATTACTATCAAAAGGCAAATAGATTAATTCGGCATTGTTGTGTGATTTGATTCTATTTGATGAATTTGTTTTAGGGCAATAGACGCGGAGTGTTATTTGCTGTCCGAGATGTTTTGCCAGATACTCAGTTAATGTTTCAAATCCACCGTATTTTGCAGGTATTCCGTTAGTTCCAACTATGCCGACTTTCATTGAGTTAATTAAAGGTAATTAGAATAGTAATCGTTGATATATTGCGCCAATGCGTTTTCCCAAGACTGCATCTTGTTTAATCCACGCAGTTCCAGTTTTTTATTTACCAACCGTTCTGAGGCAGGTCTTTTAGCAAAATATTCCTTCGAAAAATGGTCGGAAGACACAGGAACAATTGAAATTTGATTTTCTAATTTCAAAATTTGCAGTAGTTTTTTAGTAACTTCTAGTCTTGAGGTAAGTCCATTACAAACAAGGTTATATACACCCCAGTATTGAGTGTTTATCAATGATCTAACTGTCTTTGCAAAATCGTGAGTATAAGTTGGCGTCCCATCTTTATCATCAACAATAAAGAGTTCCTTTTTGCCTTCCTTAATTTGTTTCATTATTTTACTTATGAACTTTTTATCCTTCTTAGGACCTGATCCCATCATCCACCCAGCTCTGCATACGAAATATTTACATGCATTTTCTTTAACAAATAATTCGCCCAAATATTTTGAACGTGCATAATGTCCTAATGGATTAGGGGTATCCCAATCATCATAAGTTTCTTTTTCTCCATCGAATATACCTGCTGTGGATATATATAGTAAGGGGATATTTAGTTCGTTTGCAATATGTGTAGCATGCTCAACCGAAAGTGTATTTGTCATGTAAGTATCATCTGGATTCTCCTCGCAATACTCTAAACTAGTGTGCGCTCCTAAATGAAAAAGGAAATCTGGATTAAATTCTATGACATCTTTTCTGTAGTTATTAAAATCACGGAAATCAAGTAATGAAAGCCAACTTTCATTAGGATCCTTATCAGAGCATTTTACTTCAAACTCATCCTTGAATTGTTTGTAAAAGGCCTCTCCAAGCATGCCGCCAGCACCAGCAATATAGATTTTTTTCATTTTATTAATTTTTGACAAAAGAAATGCTTTTTTTTTAATTTCGGATGGTTGTTACCTCATTTAGATGAATTCATCGTCAATTCAGAATAAACATTTATAAGTTTTTGATAGTGGACATCAGAACTGAAGTTTGCATTTGCGAAATTATAGCAGGAACGTACCATGTCTGCATACTGGTTTGCAAGCACATGTGAAGTATTTGATATTAGTTGGGATAATTTTTCCCTGTCTCCAGGATTGAAAAGGAAACCAGTTTCACCATTCAATAGAATTTCAGGGATACCTCCAATATTTGTTCCTATTACGGGGGTACCTAAGAAGTAGGACTCAATGATCGTCATGGGATTATTCTCATACCACTCTGAGGGCACGATTACATATGAAGCTTTTCTGATAAGTGATTTCAACTCCTCACCGGATTTAAAACCTAAAAATTGAATATTAGGAATTTCCTTTATTGCTTCAAGAACATTGGGCTCAAGCGGTCCTGTGCCAACGATTACTAATTTTTGTTCTTTCATATTTTTAAAAGAATCAATTAGGGTAAGCACACCTTTTTCTCTCGACAGCCTTCCAAAGTAAAGGTAATAGCCTTCGTTTTGTATTTGCATAGGCTCTCTTTCCGGTGCATTTATGAAGTTATAAATGTGCGTCAGTTTCTTATCATACTCTTTGTTGGTATGCTTATGCAGCGCAAACTTACTTACACATATTATCTTATCGTAATGGCTTGATGGAGAGAAGTATAGATCCCGGACATAACTTTCGAGGGCTATCACAAAGCTATATGGAAGGCTTCCCTTATTGCATCGCTTGGTGATGCAAGGGATATAGCTGCCAGAAATACATTTTTCACACACATTATTCTTGTTGTCAAGGAGCGTATAAACCGGGCAAAGTAACTTGTAGTCATGAAGTGTTACGACAACAGGAATGTTAAATTTTTTTAAAACGGGAAGGATGGAGAGAGTTAATCCACCAATAAAATTGTGCAAGTGAGCAATGTCAGGCTTTTTATCTTTTATTAGCTTCTCAAGATTTGTTTTCGCCTCATTGGAGTATATGAATTTAGTAAAGTTCTTAATTTTGTTATCCAGAGATTGATTCAGGAAATCCTGATAACTGACAAAGTAGGGGGCTTCTTCAGAAGCCTCATTTAGTGTGTGAATTTGACTAAAATTAAAAACCTGATGACCACGCGAACGCAATAGCTGGCTTGTGTTAAGATACACAGCTTCTGCACCACCTCTTTTATAATGAAAATTGTTTATCTGTAATATTTTCATGGATTCTATGCTGACTCAAGAATCTTTACACCTAATGCTTTTTCATATGCACCAATAACTTTGCGTGCGTTCTCGTCCCAACTGAGATTCTTCACAAAGAGTTGCATATTCTTAATCAATTGAATTCTGAACTCTTCATTGTCATACAGGTATTGAATTTTTAGCGCTAGGTCCTCGATTACTTGTTTTATGTTGGTTACCTTAACCTTAAGTCCAACTCTTTCATCAATTGCTTCACCGTATGTCAAGTGATCTAAACAGATAACAGGACAAAAATTAGAAAGTGACTCTAGTATAGCATTTGTCATTCCATCCTTAAAGGATGCTAAAATGTAGCAGTGTGACCGTGAAAAAAGTTGGGGCATTTCGTAATAAGGAACCTGTCCAACAAATTTTGCTTTCACATGCAATTGTTCTGCGAGGCTCATCATTTTCTCTTTTTGGTTACCCTCTCCGGCAACAGTAAATTCATAGTTTATTGATGGAGGCAATTTAGAAATAGCACGAATAACTAACTCAAGGCCTTTAAAATCCACAATCCTTCCTGCCCAAAAGATCTTAAATGGCTCATTTGGACTGCGTTCATTTATTTTTGAAAGAGACTTCTCTACAGAACCAGTTTCATAACATATGTCACAGTCTTTGTTAAAGTGCTTTTTGAATAATTGTTTTGTTTCTTCGTTAGAAGCAAAAACATGAAATGCTCGTTTGAATGCATTTTTACTTCTTCCTTGAATATAAAGAATTTTGAGCCTACTGATGTTTAGTAGCAGAAAGATTAGTTTGGTCTTTATGGAGAAAAGTGAGAAAAAGCGGTATGGAACATGGCTTGGCACATGGGCCTCATTCCATATGTAAGGCACATCAATCTTCCATGAGTACCCTGGTTCCTTCACTGATCCAATTGTTACTCTGTTTATCAAATCTATATTTCCAAGCTGGTATTGCTCTTTAAGATATTTGTAAACTTCTTTTTCCCAGAACCGATATGTGAGATAAAACCCCACTGGAAATTCAACACTGTTTAGCCATTTAATATTAAGTGGATTCTTCACAAAAATCATTCGAATGTTTTTTAGCAAAGGATTATTCTGATCAAAATCTGCTCTGAACTGTTCATCCGTAATAACATTCACAGGAACGTATTTAGAAATATTGTATATGAGATTCCAGCCACAAGAATGCTCTGAGCCCTTGCCAGGACTACAATTATATGCAGTAATGAATATTCTAGATGGTTTCACTAATTCCTTCATTATGATTTAGCCAACGTTTATGATTTAATACCGTATTAACAAGTATTCCTATTGTAGTCCAAAAAAGTAATGAGAATGGTTTCACTTCCATAATTTGATTAATGAAACCTAAACAAAACATCAGTAGAAGTAATCTTTTTATTATTAATGAATCTGCCCTATTCATCTGATTTGAGGCATTTATGATTAATACAAAAAAATAACCTAACAGGATAATAAAGATAAGTCCATGGTAGATCAACAATGCAATCCAATACACATCATCAAGGCCGGCTAAATTTTTATCATAGTAGATCATGAGCGGCACGGTCTTGTAACTTGTGATTAATTCATATGCATGATTTTCATCGCTTCCAATTCCGAACAAGACATTAATTAATCCTGAGCTCAGGAACTCAGGTAGTGTGTTCAAGATGATTCCAAGTCGGTTATACTGGTATGAAATCTCAAAGTACCATGATATTGTTTCCCAATTCCGATAAATAATAACGCTGGCCGCCACGATCCCTGATAGATAGATAAGGTATTTAAAAAAAGGTTTTTTAATAAGGACAACGTAGATAAGAATTAGCAAGAATAGGAATCCGGCAATGGAACCGCTATTGAATGTAACGAGCAGGCATAAAAAGCTAATCAATAATTTTTTTCTAAATGAAGTATCAATAGATAAAAATATGATGTACAGTCCAATGATTAAAAAGCAATACTCAATTGGGTTTACGAAGGTTGTTGATATCTGATAGTCGTCAGAAGGCTGCAAGGCAACAGGGAGCCGATCAAAGATATTTTCAAAGAGTTCGCTAGAGGGTAGAAGAACCTTTCTTAGATTATTCTGAAGTATAACTTCCAGAACTCCAAGGGCAAGAAAAATGTACAGGAACCGAACAGCCCAGATTCTTAATCTGTCAAAGTTCCAGTGATAGTAGTGCAATGATGATATTATAATGGACAGCGGAGCAAATCGAAATATTACCCCGAAATGACCAGGAATTGACGACATACTGGCCCCTTGTACTAGAATACTCACAATAAATAGAGCGAGCGAAATAAGATAGAAAGAAAGCAAATATAAACTCAGCCTAACAATTTTGACTTGTTGAAGGATAAGGCTTAGTACAAAAAGTATGGTTGGAAAAACATCAAGAGCCAGACGAAAATAAACTACAAGTGTTGGATTAAACGCAATCCATTTTATAATGAACCACTCGAATAGAGTTACTGAAATATATAGGAGTAACAAGATTGATAATAGTCTCCTAAACGTTAGCCTTACAGTCATGAAATCAACGTCTATGATATTTTATGAATAATATGCATTTCTTTCATTAAATATCTTTCCTAAAGAACTATGATATAATACTTTGACGAGCCATCGGATCACTGATTTCTTCAAATCAAGGATTTTTATGACCGGAAATTGTTACAAATATAAGACTCTGAAATTCAATTTGTTTTAACAAGTAATCGGATATTTGTGTGTGAATTACTTTCTGCGTTAATTAAAACTTTGATTTGTTCATTCATTATGAAGGTATCTTCAATTTTTAGGATAGCGTTAACTCTGTTAACTTTTGCTGTTCCATTGCTGGTGGCAAGTTGGCACGGAAAACTTATTGTATTACTGGTAATAACTTGGCTTTTTCTGCGAGCGAAGAACAACCTAAGGGTTAAAGAATGGCCATTTTTACTTATTCTGCTTGCTCTTAATATAATCCACTTATTAGGATTGATGTACTCTGAAAATCTCACTCATGGTTTTTCTTTAATTGAGACTTTCGGGCCCTCAATAATCATCGTCTGGATTGTACTCAGCTCAGATAGTGTTCTGGATGAAAAAAGTATAAAATCTTTCATAATAAGTTTCGTCAGCGGAGTAGTTACATTAAACCTTGCCTCTCTTGCCTTTATATCTAAAGATCTTTGGGATCCTAAGAACTTACAGTCCAATATTATTCTGGCTAATCAACATATTGTAAGCATTCACCCGGCCTATGTTTCTCTTTTTTTGTCTTTCTCCATATTTTTTATAATTGATCAGTATTTTCCTCTTCGAACCGTCAACCGTAAAATACTTGGCTGGGTGTTATTTGGTCTCGTTGTGATTAGCGCTTATTTGATTTGGATTAATTCAAGAACAGGAATTCTAAGCTTCTTTGTTGCATTTGTTTTTTATTCATTTTACCGTTTCCGCGGGCGCACAAGAATAGTCTCATTGTCGTTACTGGCAGTAATGTTTATAGTAATATTTTCAGTTCCTTTTTCAAAAGAGCGCTTCATCAATACACCTCGTCAGGTGCTTTTTGATCATACATTAAATCAGTCTTCTGATCCAAACATATATCCGCTGCTTGCACGTAAGATGATTTTTAAAAGTTCTTTGGATTTAGTTAAATGGCCGGAGATTTTGTTTGGATATGGAACCGGAGATTTCCGTGATGTTTTAAACGAGTCGCTTAAGCAAAATGGATATCATGCATTGGCTGAAAAGTCCATGGATCAACACAATGAATATTTTGCCCAACTGCATCGTCACGGAATAATAGGTTTGGGCTTATTTCTTTCGTTGTTAATCATACCTTTTCGATATGCATTAAAATATCGTAGCCCACTATTGGCAGTTTTTATAATCCTTTTTTCAATAACCGCACTTTTTGAAAATGTATGGAGTGCACAGAAGGGCGTTACTTTTTTCGCCCTGTTTTGTCCACTATTAATGTTGTATGCCAGGAATCGGTTTGAGGGTGATGTGGATAACAAGACTTTAAATCCCTCGTTTGAATCCAGTCCGAATTAGACTTAAATTGCCAAAATTTCTAGTCTATGGCAGTAAATCTGGCCGCATGTGTAACCGCTTTTCTTGTATCGTTCATCACATTGCCGGTTATCATTAAATACTTTCTTTCTAAGAACCTGGTCGATACACCCGGAAGACGCAAGATTCATAAGAAGGTTACCCCCTCAATGGGTGGTATTTCAATCTTTACCGGATTCCTGATAGCAACACTTATCTGGATGGATTTTACTGAATGGCAGACTTCGCGCTATGTGCTTTCAAGTTTGTTTATCGTGTTTATTCTGGGTGTAAGAGATGACATTGTCCCTTTTCAGGCCAGACAAAAGTTATTCGGCCAGATTGTAGCTGTGATAATTCTACTTTTTTCAGGAATACAAATTCATTCTTTTTATGGATTTTGTGGTGTCAACGATATACCCACTGTACTCGGTTATTTTATTACCGCTTTTGTGATTGTGCTTATTACTAACTCTTTTAATCTTATTGATGGTCTTGATGGACTGGCTGCAACGGTTTCAATGGTCGCGCTTACATTCTTTGGCGTTTGGTTCTATTTCGTTGGAGATACTGTATTCGCATTGCTTTGTTACGCAATGATTGGTGGAATACTTGCCTTTTTGATATTTAATTGGAACCCGGCAGAAATTTTTATGGGCGACACCGGTGCCATGGTAATTGGTATGTTATTGGGCGTGCTGGTGATTCATTTTATGAATACGAATTATGAACTACCTGATGAAAATTCAATGAAATATGCCGGCACTGTTGCCTCTGGGGTGGCGGTAATTATTATTCCTTTGAGCGATACCTTGCGAATAATAATTCTAAGGATTTCGAGAGGTCAATCACCATTTTCTCCGGATAAAAGCCATATTCATCACGCAATTATGAGATTGGGCATGACGCATGCGCAGACTTCTATGATATTGGGTGCAGTGAATCTATTTTTTGTTTCTTTGGTTTGGGTTTTCAAAGATGTTTCTGATATCTGGCTTTTGCCAACTATCGTAGTAATTGCATTAATATTTAGTATAATTTTGGATCGCTTAATTATCAGGAAGGTTTCTGCTAAATCCTGATGAGTTAGATAATCAGTGTTGGATGAAAGAACAGATTGAATTAGTAAAAAAAGAAGTTGAAGCCTTCAATGAGTCAACGAAGCAAGGAGTTGAGTATTTCCGACTTCAGTTTATAAGTAAGAAAGGTAAGCTCTCTGCGTTGTTTGAAGAACTAAAATTAGCGGCAGCCGAAGAGAAGAGAGAGTTGGGGAAAGTCCTTAACGAACTTAAGAAATCCGCGGAAGCAAAGTTAACCGCACTACAACAGGCATTAGACAGCAATACTCAGGATAATGCGTTTGAAGGTGACCTCACTTTGCCAACTATTCCAAACAAGACCGGTAGCCAACATCCACTTTCGTTAACCCGCTATCGAATTATTGAAATTTTTGAGCGTTTAGGATTTAATGTCGAGGATGGCCCGGAAGTCGAAGACGATTGGCATAATTTCACCGCATTAAATTTTCCTGAAAATCATCCCGCGCGCGAAATGCAAGACACCTTCTTCGTAGAGAAGAATCCTGACGTCCTGCTACGTACCCATACCTCCAATGTGCAGATCCGGTTGATGAAGAACCGGAAGCCACCGTTTCGAGCCATTATGCCGGGCCGGGTGTACCGCAATGAGGCAATTTCTGCCCGCGCCCATTGCTTCTTCCATCAGGTTGAAGGCTTATATGTAGATAAGAATGTGGGCTTTTCAGATCTTAAACAGACGCTTTACCATTTCGCCAAAGAGATGTTTGGTAAGGATACAAAAATCCGACTGCGACCGTCTTTTTTCCCCTTTACGGAACCCAGTGCCGAAATCGATATCTCCTGCCTGATTTGCCATGGTAAAGGGTGCAATGTCTGCAAGTATTCCGGATGGGTGGAAATTGCCGGCTCGGGTATGGTACACCCTAATGTGTTACGCAATTGTGGCATTGACCCTGAAGTTTACACCGGCTTTGCTTTCGGTATGGGAATCGAGCGCATTACTATGTTGCGCTATGGCATCAATGACTTGCGATTGTTCTCTGAAAATGACCTCCGCTTCCTCAAGCAATTTAAGCCGGTGATGTAACCTCACTGCCAGGAAATGAAGGTTCCTTTTTTTGATCTCACGGCCCAATATGCTTCGATCAAAAATGACATTGACGCTGCCATCCACTCCGTGGTTGAAGGAGGCTATTTTGTAGGTGGCAATCCCGTAAAGGAGTTTGAAGCCACTTTCGCAACCCAATGTGAATCCCGCTATTGTATCGGAATAGGCAATGCCACCGATGGGCTCTTTATCGCACTTAAAGCCCTTGGAGTAAAGCCGGGTGATGAAGTGATTACGCCCGCCTGGAGTTGGATTTCAACAGCTGAAGTTATTTCCCTGGCTGGGGCGAAACCGGTTTTTGTGGATGTTGATCCCCGGTACTTTACAATTTCCATCGAGGCAGTTCAAGCCAAAATTACTTCCAAAACAAAGGCGCTCATGGTGGTGCATCTTTACGGACAAATGGTGGATATTGAACCCATCGTTAACCTGTGCCAGGAAAGGGGAATCAAACTGATTGAAGATTGTTCTCATGCTCACCTGGCAACACGTAATGGCCGTATTGCAGGAACATCAGGGGACTGTGGGGTGTTCAGTTTCTTTCCTACAAAAAATCTTGGCGCGTATGGAGACGCAGGCTGCGTGATTACTGACTCTGAGCCGTTGGCAGAAAATATTAGGAGGTGGGCCAATCATGGCGGATTAATAAAAGATGAGCATTTGTTTGAAGGTACGAACAGTCGCCTGGATACCCTTCAGGCCGCTATCCTGAAGGCTAAATTGCCGCACCTTTCGAAATGGAATAGTACCCGCAGGCAGCATGCGGCATACTATCATCAACTTCTGGGCGATCTTGAGGAACTAACTCTTCCGGAAACCCGGCCCGGGTGCCTGCATATCTTTCATCAGTATGTAATTCAAACCAACAAGCGGGATGCTTTACAGAAATATCTTGCACATGCCGAGATTCAAACACTGATTCATTACCCCAAAGCGATCCCCTTTGAGCCGGCTTACCAACATTTGAATTTTTCAGCACACGACTTCCCAGTCTCCTCCACACTTCAAGATGTAGTCTTGTCATTACCCATCTTTCCGGAGCTTACTCAGGGGCAGATTGAGTATGTTTGTGACCATATCCAAAAGTTTTATGGAAAGTAGCATTAGGACTGTCGGGGTTGCCGGTGCGGGAACCATGGGCCAGGGCATTGCCCTTGCCAGCTCCCTTGCGGGATATAAGGTAAGTCTATTTGATGTCAATCAGGAGGCGCTGATAAGCGCAATAGCCAGTATTGGGAGTGGGTTAGAACAATCAGTCCAAAAAGGGCGATTGTCAGCCGAAGCAGCCAAAAATGCCTTGAGTCGGATTCACCGGGTTGATCATGTGACGCGATTAAAGGCCGACTTGATCATTGAAGCGGTGATTGAAAATCTTGAGATTAAGCAAAAGCTATTTGCTGAGTTGGAAGCGGTCAACTCGGCAACCAGTATTTTTACCTCCAATACTTCCTCCATCTCCATATCCAAGATAGCGGCCCACTTGAAATCTCCGGGCCGTTTTGCAGGTCTGCATTTTTTTAACCCGGCCCATATTATGAAACTGGTAGAAGTAATCTCGGGTCAACAAACAGATGCCCGCATAGCCTCGGAATTGAAAGCATTTGTAAAATCCTTAGGAAAAGTAGCGGTAGAAGCAAAAGATTCACCGGGCTTTATCGTTAACCGGGTAGCCCGTCATTATTATGTCGAGTCCTTGAAGTTGATTGAGGATGGCGTGGCTTCGCATGAGAAGATAGATCAATTAATGAAAGCAACCGGATTTAAAATGGGCCCTTTTGAATTAATGGATTTGATTGGCATTGATGTGAATTATGCCGTTACCGAATCGGTTTATGAAGGCTTTAATAAGGCCCACAAATTCATGCCGAGCAATGTTCAGTTAAATAAAATTAAACGAGGAGAATTGGGCAAAAAGACCGGCCAGGGATTTTATTCGTATGCGAAGTAGGTTTTTATTCCTGATGATGTTGGTGTCCTGTAATTCCGATTTATCGGATGACCCGATTCCGATTATCCTTTTTAACGATATTGAAATTAACCTCAACCTGCCAGAATACGCAACGCTGCAAACCGATGGTGGCGCTAAGGAGTTAAACAACGGAGGCGTTCGCGGAATAATCGTGTATCGGGTCAATAGTACCACCTACCGCGCATACGAGCGCAATTGCTCTTACCGACCAAATGAAGCCTGTGCAACAGTGGATATTCATAGCTCACGCCTGTTTATGATCGATCCTTGCTGCAATTCCAACTTCAGCTTTGAAGATGGATTGCCGATGGGAGGGGTGGCCTGGCGGCCATTAAATCAGTACCGCACTCAACTGAATGGGCTCACCCTCACCATTACCGATGAATTGGTAAACTAGGAATTTCCTTTGCGTAAGACGCTGTTTTTCTTACTGTAGGTAAAGTAAATCACTAATCCCACAGCCATCCAGATAAACGCACCCGTAAGCGTTTCTTTGCTCAGCGATAAGATCAAGGCAGAACAAATTAAAACCCCCAATATTGGGATTAGCGGAACAAGCGGGGTTTTGAAAGGCCGAGGGGTGTCAGGGTTTTTAATGCGCATAATCCAGATTCCTGCGCATACCAGAACAAAAGCGAATAAAGTTCCAAAACTGGTCAGGTCGCCTACCAGGCTTCCCGGAACGAATCCGGCAAAGGGAGCCACGCACACAAATAAGATCATGTTTGATTTGAATGGGGTCTTGAATTTGGGATGCAATTCAGAAAATACTTTCGGCACCAACCCGTCTTTCGACATGGAATAAAATACCCGCGACTGGCCCATCAGCATCACCAGGATAACCGAAGTAAACCCGGCAAGAATGGCCACCGTTACCAGGGTGGCGAGCCACTCATAACCCGGCATATAATTTTGAATGGCATAGGCCACGGAAGCTTCTTTGCCGGCAACTTTAAACTCCTGCCAATTGGCAATTCCGGTCAACACATAGGAAAACAAAACGAAAAGCAGCGTACAGATCACCAACGAACCTAAAATTCCAATGGGCATATCGCGCTTTGGATTTTTAGCTTCCTGGGCTGCCGTAGAAACGGCATCGAATCCGATAAAGGCGAAGAATACAATGCTGGCACCACCCAACACACCGCCCCATCCATGGCGATTCCAATCATCGTGGCCTGCGGTACCTTCCGGAATGGTAAACGGAGTATAGTTAGCGCCATTAATAAATTGCCAGCCCAGGGCAATGAAAAGGAGTACAATGGAAACCTTTATGAAAACGATAACGGCATTGACAAAGGCCGATTCCTGAACGCCTTTAATCAGGATTAACGTTACCACCAGGGTAATAAAAATTGCTGGTATGTTCACAATCCCGGATACGCCATTCACCGAGGTTTCCCACGGGGAATGGCACCATTCATACGGTATTGACCCCCCTAGCAAATTATTCAGGTATTCACTCCAGGCAATGCCTACGGTGGCGCCCGCAAGCGCATATTCCAGAATCAATGCCCACCCAATGACCCAGGCCATAAACTCGCCCATGGTTACATAGGCATAAGCATAGGCGCTACCGGCTATCGGTATCATAGAGGCAAATTCTGCGTAACATAATCCTGCAAAAGCACAACCCACCCCGGCAATCATGTAGGAAATAATAACGGCCGGTCCCGCGGCATCTCCTGCGGCAGCGGCTGTCCGTACGAATAATCCGGCACCAATAATGGCTCCGATTCCAAGGGCAATCAGGTTGGCAGCACCAAGGGTACGCTTCAGTCCTTTATCCGAGTCACCGGCCTGAGCCAGCAGGTGTTCAAGAGGCTTTTTAATGAATAAACTCATGGGTTGAGGGTTTTAGAAGTCCTAAAAGTAAAAAGAATAATGAACCAGAAAATCGATTCGGGCCGCCATTCAAATAATATTAGGGGTGGTAGTTTTGCCAATCACTACTCGGGCAGGGCAAATCGTACCCGTACTTTTACTTCGCTTTCAACGGGCACGTCATCTTGGGTGGTTGGATTCCACTTGGGGCCTTCTTTTACAAGCCGGATTACCTCTTCATCGCAGCCATAACCTAACCCTTTCAGCACGTTAAACTCATCCAGCGAGCCATCCGTTCGCACAGTGAATTGAATCGTCACGCGGCCTTTAACCTGATTATCCAGGGCTGGTTGTGGGTAACGCAAACTGCTTTTCAGATAGCGATCATAGGCTTTTAGTCCGCCTACCGGTTGAGCCAATTTGATTATGGGTTCGTACCCGGGTGTTTCTGGTTTAGGACTATAACCCGTCACCACAACTTCGCCCAGTTGCGATACATCGGACTGTAATTGGACGTTAACTTGTTCTTTTCCTTTAGCGGAAACCTCCTGTGTTTGAAGCCCCACAAAGGAATACACCAATACAGGTTCCTCGGTAGGCGAGGTTAACTGGTAATTCCCTTGCAGGTCGGTTACCGTTCCGGCTGTGGTACCCTTTATCACAATGTTTACACCCGGTAGCGGGGTTCCATCTTCGGCCAGACTTACCGTTCCTTTAATCATGTGGGGGCCGGAACCGGCCATCGCGGGTGGAAGTTCGGGTGCCCCCTGAGGTTGAATCGTAATTTTTTCAGGAACGGGTTGTTTTACGGCAGCCACAGATTCTTCATCAAGTTCGGAAGCCTTTAGGGTAAGATCGAGTTTTTGATCCGCTTGAACTTCGGTATTATGAGTGATCTCTTTTTGGTTGACCACTTCCGTTTCGCGCTTGGCAGACTGCGGTTGAATTGACTTTTCGGTGGGTTTTGATTCGCTGGCAGCCATCAGGGCTTGATCGGGTTCAGGTTGCTTGGCTTCCGCGTTTTCAGATGACTCGGCCTGAGTTTCCTGTTGCGCAATGGATTCCGTATTGCGTTCAGAAAACTGATCAAAGAGCAGGTAAGATCCCACAATCAGGGTAATGGTGGCGGCAATACGAAGGGGCCAAAACCAAACTGTTTTTTGATTATCACCTTTCTTCCCTGTAGTGGGTTGTTCTGGCGAAGATTTGGCTGCGGCAGCCACCTCAATACGGTTGACACGATTCTGGATGCCCTGTTGAATGGCTTTCAGATCATCGGTAAACTCAGTTTCAGAAACCAGATCGGAACCTTCCAGTGCCTCTGCCAGAAACGGATCCTGCATGGCCTTTTTTTCAAGCGCATACTCTTCCTCTGGCGTCATCTCTCCGCGCTTGTACCGTTTTATTTCATCTTCCCAATTAATCATGGCGCTCCATGCATTGCTTTAGATTCCGCTTGCCATTTTGAATATAACTTTTAACGGATTTCAATTCATATCCCGTGATAATGGCCACCTCTTTGTAGCACTTTTCCTGAATAAAAAAAAGTTGTACACACTGTTTTTGTTCCGCGATTAAGGTATCTAGGCACTTTTCAAGTTTCGTCAAATTTTCCTCCAGCAAAGGCTCCTCTTCCGGATGCATCCGGAACTGATTTTCCATATGCTCGGATGAAAATTCTTCCATGAATTTACCCTTTCTGGCCCGAATTTGCATAAGGCAGTGATTGCGGGTAGTTACATAGACCCAGCTTTTGAAATTTTCGACCGTATGGTCTAACAAGGTGCCGACCAGTTTTTCGAATACTTGCATGGTCGCATCACGGGCTTCTTCCCGATCTTTCAAATACTTAACACATACACCATACACCAAAGTATGGTAGCGTAAAAAAAGCTCGGCCAGGTGCGTTAGGTCCCCGGTTTGCCGATAGTGACTGATAAGTTCCGAATCGCTCACGCTACATATAATCCAAGGGCTCAAGTTAATTTTTTATTGTTTTATGGAAAACTGACGGAAGGTGAATCATAAGGAGGAATCAAATCCAAAAACACAAATGAAACATCTTGCGCTTATGTTGATGCTGCTTGTTCTGGGAATAACGGCATCCGGTCAATCACGCACAATCTCAGGAATAGTAACAGCTGCTGAAAATGGCAGTGCTTTGCCTGGAGTTAATGTAATACTGAAGGGAACGCCAACAGGCACTACGACCAATGGTCAGGGTTTTTATTCTCTCACCATCCCCACTCAAACCGGTACCCTGGTTTTCTCCTTCATCGGGTTTACCAGTCAGAAAATCATCCTGGGTGTTTCAAACCGTGTTGATGTGATTTTAGTTTCAGATGTTCAGCAACTGAGTGAAGTGGTGGTGACCGGGTATGCGGTTCAGGAAAAGCGCTCGGTTACGGGATCCATTTCAACCGTGAAACGTAATAAAGCCAATCAGGCTCCTGCTGCCCCTTCCGATCACGGTTTTTGGTTACAGCCGAAACACAATACGGAAGAGTATGATGGCATTACAGAAAACATTTTTCACGAAGCCCTGAAAAAACCGTTGTCAACCTTTTCGATTGATGTGGATGCTGCTTCCTATAGCAATGTGCGCAGATTCATTAATAATGGTCAGCGGCCACCGAAAGATGCCGTGCGCATTGAAGAGTTGATTAACTATTTTGATTATGAGTATGCACAACCTAAAGGGGAGGATCCTTTTTCTATTTACACAGAAATCTCGTCAGCCCCGTGGAATTCAAAACACAAGTTGGTGCATATTGGATTACAAGGCCGGGAAATTGCCAAGGAAAATCTGCCCCCATCCAATTTGGTTTTTCTCATCGATGTTTCCGGTTCCATGTCCGATGAAAATAAGTTGCCCTTGTTGAAGACTTCATTCCGCCTCTTAACGAATCAATTGCGCGAACAGGACAAGATTGCCATGGTGGTGTATGCCGGTGCTGCTGGCTTGGTTTTGCCACCCACCTCAGGTGCCGATAAGAAAACCATTCTCGAGGCTTTGGAAAATCTGCAGGCCGGTGGTTCTACTGCCGGAGGCGAAGGGATTAAGTTAGCGTATCGGATTGCTCAGGAAAATTTTATGGCAGAAGGAAATAATCGGGTAATCCTGGCAACGGATGGTGATTTTAACGTGGGAGAATCCAGTAATGCCGGTATGGAACGACTGATTGAGGAAAAACGAAAGGAAGGTGTTTTTCTGACCGTGCTAGGTTTTGGTATGGGCAATTATAAAGATTCAAAAATGGAAACATTAGCCGATAAGGGCAATGGTAACTATTTCTATATCGATACTATTTTGGAAGCCCAGAAAGCGTTGGTCAAAGAATTTGGCGGGACCTTATTCACCATTGCGAAAGACGTTAAACTCCAGATTGAATTTAATCCGGCAAAGGTTAAAGCTTACCGGCTGATTGGTTATGAAAACAGGTTATTGAAGGATGAAGACTTTAATGACGACCGCAAGGATGCCGGAGAATTAGGTTCCGGTCACACGGTAACAGCGCTGTATGAAATTATTCCGGTTGGAGTAGAGAGCGAGTTTGCGAAGGTAGATGAACTCAAGTACCAAAAGACCAGGATTGAACCCCAGGCTGCCACCACACAAGAGATAATGACGATTAAGTTCCGGTATAAGGATCCAAAAGGATCGGTGAGTAAGCTAATTGTTCACCCGGTGAAGGACGAGAAGAAAGCACTGGAGAAAACCTCCGATAACTTCCGGTGGTCAGCAGCGGTGGCGGGATTCGGAATGATTCTAAGAGAATCGAAATATGCAAAAGGTTATTCTTTTGATGATGTTCTTAGGTTGGCCATGGATGCCCGCGGAGATGATCGTGATGGATATCGCATAGAATTCATGAATTTGGTAAAATCACTAAACGCGCTGGCAAGTCGCTAGGTGCGCTGTAGTGCAAACCCTCAGAAACCGTTGATTTCTGAGGGTTTTCTTCATTTTTGGGATTTACCATTTTGGTTGGCATCATATTTAGAAGGAAATTAGAGTCGAAATTTGTTGTATGACCAAAATCAGCGCCATCATCATTACCTATAATGAAGAACGCAACATCGGTCGATGTATTGATTCGCTGCGCCCCATTGCCGATGAAATTGTTGTCATCGATTCTTTTTCAAAAGATCGCACCCGTGAGATTTGTATGGAGAAAGGGGTGCGGTTTATTGAACACGCTTTTAAGAGTCATATTGATCAAAAGAACTTTGCTGTAACCCAGGCCACCTATGATCGCGTATTGTCATTGGATGCCGATGAATATTTATCGGAAGAATTGACGAAATGCATTCTGGAGGTTAAGCAGACCTGGCCTTATGAAGCCTACCGCATGAATCGGCTTTCGAACTATGGAGGCAAATGGATTCGTCATGGGAACTGGTACCCGGATCAAAAAATTCGATTGTGGAATCGGCAGATTGGTTTATGGGGTGGTGAAAACCCGCACGACAAGGTTATTCTGAAGGATGGAATTAAGGTCATGCATTTGCATGGTGACATACTTCATCGGGCCTACGTGAATTCAGCTGAAACGCTTTCGAAAATTCAGAACTACTCCGAAATTTTTGCCCGCGAAAATATCGGTCGTAAATCCAGTTCTGTCCCGAAGATCATGATTCGATCTTCCTTCGCCTTTTTCAAGAGCTTCGTATTGAAACGAGGATTTCTGGATGGCTTTGAAGGCCTTATGGTAGCCATGGCGGTGGCCAATCATGTGTTTTACAAGTATTCAAAACTTTACGAAGCCAATCACCGGGCTATGTTGGGTAAACGACTCATAATAAGTCGTACCGATAATATGGGCGATGTAATCCTGACCCTTCCTTTGTTGGGTTATCTCAAGTCCATAGTACCCGATCTTAAAATATCGTTTGTTGGAAAGGGCTATACCCGACCCATCATTCAGCAATGTGTGTATGTGGATGAGTTTCTGGACCGGGAAGAAATTGTTAAAGACCCCCATTTGTTAGGCAAGCACCGTGTGGACACCATTATTTTCATTTATCCGGATCAGCAGCTTGCTCGATTAGCTAAACAGGCCGGTATCCGGCATCGAGTTGCCACCGCCCACCGCTGGTACAACTGGCTCTATTGTAATCATCTGGTTGATTTTAGTCGATTCAAATCAAATCTGCACGAGAGTCAACTAAATTTTAAACTGCTAAAGCCATTTAAACTAAATGGGGATGTCGATACTACCGAGTTGATTTCGTTTTATGGATTACAACCCGCATCAAATGGTCATGCCCACCTGCTCGATTCAGGTAAGTTCAATCTGATTATTCACCCGAAGTCAAAAGGCAGCGCCCGCGAATGGCCTTTGGAGCATTATTACAGGCTGGTGCAATCCCTTTCACCCGCTCACTTTAAAGTATTTATTACAGGATTGCAGGCTGAAGGTGATTTGATACGCAACCAAAAGCCTGAGTTGTTGACGCATCCCAATGTAACTGACCTTACGGGAAAATGTAACCTGGAGGAATTGACTGCTTTTATTAGTCAGGCGGATGGCCTGCTCGCGTGCAGTACCGGGGTATTGCATTTGGCAGCAGCGTTAGGGATTCATGCATTAGGCTTATATTCTCCCATGAAACCCATTCATCCGGGTCGCTGGAAACCTGTCGGTAAACATGCATCTTACCTCGTCTTAAAGAAAGAGTGCAGTGCTTGCCGCAACAGCACCGTTTGTGAATGCATTAATTCGATCTCCGTTGAGGAAGTGAGGCACAGATTGAAAGAATTTCCTAAGAGGAAAGCAGTTAATAGTCGACTGATGGGTGTTGCATAAATAATTGCATTGTAAAAGAAGAAGCATAATCTTTCCTTTGTAATGAAACGATGTCCAGCCACATATATAATTTAAATAATGGTAAAGAGTATTTCAGTAGTAATTCCTAACTATAATGGGAAAGAGTTGCTTGAACGAAATCTTCCCCCACTTTTTATCGCTTTAAAAAATGTTCAAGCTAAAAACGAAATAATAATAGTTGATGATGCTTCAACAGATCAATCAGTTGATTTTTTAGAGTCAAGTTATCCTGATATAATTGTTCTAAGACAAAGCACCAATCGTGGCTTTTCACCAACTGTAAACAGAGGTATTAATTATGCTTCCAACGACTTGATTTTTCTGATGAACAGTGATGTTGAATTGACTGAGAATTACTTTTTTTTTATGGAGAAATATTTTGAGAGATCAGATACATTTGGTGTTACAGGTAGAACAATTGGGCTAAGTGACAGTATTATTCAAGATTCAGGAAAGTTTCCAGGTCAGTTATTGACAGGTAAGATTTACCACTACAACTTTTATATCAAAGATCCGAGAAATTATTGGGTCCCTACATTGTATCTATCTGGAGCCAATGCATTGATAGATCGAGAAAAATTGAAGTGTTTGGGAGGTTTTGATGAAATATTTGCCCCTTTTTATTGTGAAGATACCGATTTATCAATTCGGGCCTGGAGATTGGGATACCGTTCCTACTATGAACATTCATCAATTTGCCGTCATCCAGTTTCAGCCACCATTAGGAAGTTTCATTTAAGTAGCCATATTTGGATCATTAGTCATAGAAACAAACTTATACTTCATGCAATTCATTTAGTTGGACTAACACGAATTGTTTGGAATTTCAAGGTATGGATTACTTTAATTGGAAGATCGTTGGTTTTTGATTGGAATTATCTACGAGCTTTTCGCCTTTACCGTGAATTGAAACCTGAGATTGTTAACTCAATTAAAAGATTTAGCGCAGTCTGTCACAACAAACCGCCAAGTATCGATTTAATCCTTAAGAATCTAAGAACTGAGATTTTAATTCATCAATTTGTAAGAGTTTCAGATGAAATGAAATACAATAGCTGAGAAGAACAATGAATACAAAGAAATATAAGAAAATATTCAAGAGACTTAATGAGCGACATCTACGATTTAAGCATGTTTGTGAAGTTGGAGTCTATCTTCCAGAGACTTCTAATGTTATAAATTTTATACAAACCGGATCTAGAGCTACATTAGTGGAAGCTGATCCTGTCATTATTAAAAAGATCAAAGAATTTTTTGCTAATTATGATGTAAGCGTAGTAAACGTAGCCATTTGGGAAACCAATGGTACCGTCAAATTGTCAAAAGCCGCAGCTTCCACCTTCGTTACAGATTTAGAAAGTAGCCCAGCAATCATTAATGATAGCTATGAATTTTCTGAGGAAAACACATTTGAAGTGAGAAGTCAAATATTTTCTGAAATTGATGATGGGACTATTGACCTATTGAGTATCGACATTGAAGGCAGCGAATGGTTTGTTATAAAAAACTTAGTAAGTCGACCTAAGGTAATTTCTGTTGAAACTCATGGAAAATATTATTGCAATCCTCATCTAAAGGAAATTTTATCTTGGATGGAACGCAACAATTATAAAATATGGTATAAAGATTCAAGTGATACTGTTTTTGTTCAAAATGAATTTCTGAAACCCAGTTTAATTGATACCATACAGGCTCACTTAGTTGAAGTGAAGTTGAACTGGAAAAGATGTAAGAGGAGATTTCAGTTAGAAATGAAAAGATATGGAACGTAATCTACTTTTTAAGCCTAATGATTATTTTAATCAGTATCGAAGGGAAATGCTACCCTACATTCCAGAACATGCAAAGATCATACTGGAAGTGGGTTGTGCAGAGGGATTATTTGGAGCTGCACTGAAGCATAAAATCAAGGAGGTATGGGGAGTCGAATATGATCCCAAGCAGTCTATGAAGGCTCAGAACCGTCTTGACAAAGTTTTTACGGGTGATATTGCTGAGGTGATGATGTTTCTGCCAGATCATTATTTCGACTGCATCGTATGTAATGATGTGTTGGAACACCTAATTGATCCTTATACAATACTGGATAGTCTGAAGCAAAAGCTCACATCTGAAGGTGTAATTGTTAGCTCTATTCCAAACATACGATACTTCAGAAATCTGTATGATTTTGTGATCAATAAAAATTGGGATTATACAGATAGCGGTATTATGGACAAAACGCATTATCGTTTTTTTACAGTAAAGAGCATTCGAAAAATGTATGAAAACCTCGGCTACAAAATTATTAAGCACGAAGGAATTAATCCATCCCGATCCATTCGTCCTCTGCTTTGGAATATCATTACACTCAATGCATTTTGGGATATTAAATTCTGTCAGTTTGCAACAGTTGCACAACCCATAAAAAGGTGAGTTAAACGCAAGGATGGGCATGAAAGTATCCGGCTTTACGATCGTTCGAAATGCAGTCAAGTATGACTATCCGATCGTGGAGGCCATCACTTCAGTACTTCCTTTATGTGATGAGTTTGTGGTGGCTGTCGGGAAATCGGATGATGAAACTTTAACCCTGATTCAGGCTATTCGCTCTGAAAAAATTCGTATCCTCGAAACCGTATGGGATGATTCCTTACGGGAAGGCGGAAGAACCTTTGCCCTTGAAACCGATAAAGCCTTTCAGGCCGTTGCCGCAGATGCGGACTGGTGTTTTTACATCCAGGCTGACGAAGTGCTTCATGAAAAATACCTCGAAACGGTTAAATCGGCCATGCTTCAATACCTGAATAATCCTGCCGTAGAGGGTTTGTTGTTTCGCTATAAGCACTTCTATGGTTCCTATGATTATGTTGGAGAGTCATGGCGATGGTACAGACGGGAGATCCGTGTAATCCGGAATACTAAACAGATCTTTTCCTACAAAGACGCCCAGGGTTTTCGGAAAAAGCCCAATGCAAAACTCAGCGTTAAGCTGATTAATGCCGAGATATACCACTACGGTTGGGTAAAAGATCCCCGTACCATGCAGGACAAGCGCAAAGAATGGAATCGATTTTATTTTAACGATCAATGGATTGAGCAAAACGTAGCCAAAGCCGATGAGTTTGACTATTCACAAGTCGACTCCCTGATCCGATTTGAAGAGACTCATCCACAGGTCATGCAAGGCCGGATTCAACGCAAGAACTGGAAATTTGATCACGATGTCAGCAAGCGAACCTATACCCCCAAGGAACGCATCAAGCGGTTTATCAGCCTGGTCATTGGCTACCGGATAGGAGAGTACAAAAACTATCGGCTGATTCGCTAGCCACCCTAATATTCACTCGCTTTTGCTATTTTTGAGGTTTCATGGAAGAGACCCCAAAACAAAATTATTCTGATCGGGAGAAGAACGAAATCTTCAACCAAGAGTTTCTTCCCCATATTACGTCCATGTACAACTTTGCCTTTCGCCTCACTCTGGATCGGGATGATGCCAAGGATCTTGTACAAGACACTTATTTAAAAGCGTACCGCTTCATAGAATCATTCCAAAAAGGAACTAATGCAAAAGCCTGGCTGTTTCGCATCTTGAAAAACAGCTTTATCAATGACTACCGGAAGAAGACCAAAGAACCTTCCAAGGTCGATTACCAGGAAGTAGAAACGTATTATAACTCAGAAGACGTAGACCGACAGATTACACCCGATTTACGGGTGGAATCGCTTAAGGATATGATTGGCGATGAAATTTCCAATGCCCTCAATTCATTGGATGTGGATTTTAGAACGGTCATTATCCTATGCGATCTGGAGGGTTTTAAATATGAAGAAATGGCAAAGATTCTGGACATTCCCATCGGCACCGTTCGAAGTCGGCTGCACCGGGCCCGGAATCTTTTAAAAGAGAAGCTAAGTGAATATGCCCGCTCTATGGGCTATAAAAATTCCGAGTTATGACAAAACATTACAATCCGTTTCTCCAACCCAATGGCAACAAGCCAACCTGCCTGGAAATGTTGCAACTCATATTGGATGGCGAAGCAACCCCTGACCAACAAGATTACTTTAAAGTGCACATGGACAAATGCATGCCGTGCTTTAAAAGTTATAACCTCGATATGACCATTAAGGAGTTGCTGAAAGAAAAATGCTGTAAGGATGCTGTCCCAACCGATTTGATTGAACAGATTAAAATTCAGATTCAAATCAGTCAAAATACAGCCTCCTGATGGCCGGAAAAGCACTTATTTTCTCAGCTCCATCCGGATCGGGAAAGACCACTATTGTTAAACACTTATTGAAAAACAACCCGGATCTCGGGTTTTCAATTTCAGCTTCTACCCGCGACAAGCGCGGCCGCACCGAGCAGGATGGCCAAGACTATTATTTTCTTACCCCCGAACAATTCAAGCGGAAAATTGATCAGGATGAATTTATTGAATGGGAGGAGGTTTATGCCGGGAATTTCTATGGAACCCTGAAAACAGAGATTGAGCGTATCTGGCAACAAGGCAAGAATGTCATATTTGATGTGGATGTAAAAGGGGGTATTAACCTGAAGAAATATTTTGGCGATAAGGCTTTGGCCATCTTTGTGAAAGTTCCGTCCATGGAAGTATTGAAACAACGGTTACAGGAACGGGGTACGGAAACAGAGGAAAGTCTTTCCAGGCGATTGTTTAAAGCCAAGTTTGAGATGACCTTTCAGGATAAATTTGATGTGGTATTGGTTAACGAAGATTTGAATCGCTCCCTGGCAGAGGCTCAACAACTCTATGATCAGTTTAAGGCCAAAGCCTGATGGAGGTCAAACAAAAAATAGGGCTTTTTTTTGGTTCCTTTAATCCAATTCATATTGGGCACCTGATTATCGCCAATATCATGGCTGAAAACACCGACCTGCAGAAAGTATGGTTTGTTGTTTCGCCCCAAAACCCATTCAAGCCGGCCAAAGGCTTGCTTCATGAATTTGATCGGTATGATCTTGTTAAGTCGGCAATCGCTGACAATTTTAAGCTGGAGGTTACGGATGTTGAGTTTCAGTTAACCAAGCCCAGTTATACGATTCATACCCTTGCGTACCTCACAGAAAAACATCCGGCTAAAGAGTTCAAGGTGATTATCGGGAGTGATAACCTGGAGAATTTTTCAAAGTGGAAAAACCATGAACAAATTCTTAACCAGTATGGCCTATACGTTTACCCCCGGCCGGGTGTAACAAATCATGAATTAATGCGTCATGAACACGTTTCGGTGATTGAGGCTCCGTTATTGGATATTTCCGCTACCTATATTCGTTCGTGTATCAAAAACAATAAATCGATCCGGTACCTCGTTCCAGAACCTGTGGAACAGCTAATCCGCTTGAAGAATTTTTACCGCTAACCTGTAAATCGAACAACCCCTGAACCCGATAATGCGTCTATGTGGCAGATGAGATTTGGCTGGGTTATTTTCTTTTTATCCATACAAACGGCCTGGGCCAGCGGTATTCGCGGTGTAGTTAAAGGCGATGAGGGTCCCCTGGCCTATGCCAGCATTTTTGTGAAGCAAACGGGTACGGGCAGCGTAACGGATCTGGAAGGCCGATATGAAGTACAACTGCCACCCGGCCGGTATGATGTTTATTTTCAATATCTGGGGTATGAAACAGTAAGCCGTGCGGTGGAGGTAGGTACCGATTACACCGAAATCAATATAACACTTAAGGTGCAGGTGGTTGTCTTGCGCGATGTGGTCGTTAAAGCGGGGAAGGAAGATCCTGCCTACACCATTATGCGCAAGGCTATTGCCAAGGCTAAGTTCCATACGCAACAAATTGATACGTACTCAGCAAAAGTCTACATAAAGGGTAAAGGCCAATTAACGGATTATCCCTGGCTGGCAAAAAAAGCGCTTGAGAAGGAAGGAATCACGAAAGACCGCGTGTTTATCTCCGAATCGGTGAGTGAAATTAAATACACACGACCGAATAAATTCGAAGAAAAGGTGATTGCCGTTTATACAAATGGAGATAATAAAAACACGTCTCCTAATTCCTATATTTTCGGAAGTTTTTATCAGCCCGAAATCGCGGAAACGGTTTCTCCACTTTCCCCAAAATCTTTTTCCTATTATCGTTTTGAATATCTCGGGTCATTCAAAGACCGGAACTATGAAATCAGCAAGATCAAAGTAACACCGCGGTCAAAAGGGGATGATGTTTTTGAGGGATTGATTTATATCGTGGAGGATTGGTGGAGTATCCACAGCCTGGATTTTGAGGCCACCAAATTGGGTATTCGTTTTCATATCAAACAATTGTACAACCCCATTGAAGAAAAGGCATGGCTACCGGTATCGCAACAATTTAAGGTTGGCGGCAAAGTATTCGGCTTTGAATTTGAAGGCCAGTACCTGGCTACCATGCGAGATTACAAGATCACGTTAAATCCAGAGCTGGCCTTGGAAATGACCGTGATCGATGAAAAAGTGCAAAAGGAGGAGGCCAAGAAAATTGAAAAAAAGTTTAACAAAAAAGATCAGCAGATTCAGGAACGCCTGGCCGAAGGAAAGGAAGTAACCCGCAAGGAATTGAATCAACTGATCCGGGAATACGAGAAGCAAGAGATCAAGGAACAGAAGGAGCCGGAGGTAATTTCGGAAACAACCTATACCGTAGATTCCCTCGCGTATAAGAAGGATTCTACCTTCTGGGCCGATATCCGGCCAACACCGTTGACCAAAGAAGAGCAGCGTGGTTACGATGTCAATGATAGCCTTACTGAAGTGCAGCGAAAACGGGACGAGGGCGATACACTACGCAATTCAAAAAAAGGAAAAAAAGGTTTTCAACCTTGGGATCTGCTGACAGGTGATAATTATGGAATTGGAAAGACAGCCGATTTCAGAATTCATGCTCCCTATGGCGGCTATAATTCGGTGGAAGGCTTCAACCTTATTTACCGGGTTAGTTTTTATAAGCGGTGGGTAAAGCGCGACAGTTTAAACAAAGAGAAACGGCCTCAAACTTCCCGATTGGAAATTAGCCCAATTGCACGGTATGCGTTTTCACGTGAGAAACTATCCGGAAAGTTGCGAGTTGACTATCGATTTAAAGATAGACGGTTGACTGTTGAGGGGGGGCAGTATGTTGAGCAATATAATTCCGATGAACCGATTCATCATCTGGTGAATTCATTCACCTCGCTGTTTCTTGGCGATAACCTCATGAAGTTATATGACCGGAATTTCGTTGACCTCAACTATACGCACCGGCTAAATGATAAGTATACTTTTCGAACAAACTGGTCATGGGCCCGAAGATCGGAGTTGTTTAACACGAGTGATTTCACCCTATTCTCCAGCAACAAAGATGAGTACACGCCCAATCGACCCGCCAGTGTTGAATTGCCGGATACCGGATTTAATCCCAATCGGATTTTTGTCGGTGCCGTTGGTTTTACGGCACGACCCTGGCAGAAGTACCGAATCCGAAACGGATTTAGATCCCGGGTCGATGGATCCTCACCACTGCTATCATTAAATTATCGAAAAGCCTTTACGGGCGTGGTAGGTAGCGAGGTTGCTTTTGATCATCTGGAACTTGGGTTCAGACATACCCTGGAGGTGGGAATCAGCGGCAGATTGGATATTGCCGCCCAGGCCGGTAAGTTTTTTAATACCAGCAACATGTTCTTTATGGACTACAAACATTTTCTTGGTAACCAAACCCCCTTTGTTACAACCGATCCGGTAGGGAGTTACCGGTTGTTGGATTATTATCTGTACAGTACCAGCCAGGAGTATTTTTCTGCCAACGCCCATTATCACTTCCGTAAATTTCTGGTAACCCGAATTCCTTGGGTAAGGCTTACCGGAATAACCGAAAATATTTTTGTCAACTACCTGGCCAGCCCTACATCCAATAACTATACTGAGGTGGGATACGGAATTGATGGTATCCTCCGGATTTTCAGATTAGAGGCCGCAGTTGCGTTTCAGGACTGGCAGTATCTTAACTATGGCTTTAGGATAGGCATCGCCACCAGTGTTACTGTAAATTTTAATGATTAGGGGTTAAGGGTTTGCGAAACTGATCACGTTCGCGACCTTTGGGTAATGGCCATTTCCCTTGATGACTTTTTGCGATTACGGAAGAGCTTGCCGGTGGTGGATGTTCGTTCCGAAGGTGAATTTCAAGCGGGTCATATTCAACACGCGATTAATATTCCTTTGCTGAATAATCAGGAGCGGGCTTTGGTAGGTACCGATTACAAGCAGAAAGGCCAACTGGAGGCGATTAAAACCGGGTTTCGCCTGGTAGGTCCGCGATTGGTTGATATCATTAACGAAGCAGAAAAAGTGGCTTCCGCGAAGGAATTGTTGGTCCATTGCTGGCGTGGCGGAATGCGATCCAATAACTTCTGTCAGTTTGTGGGAATGGCTGGTATTAAAACCCAGGCACTTAGTGGTGGATACAAAGCCTATCGAAGCAGAGCGCTTGAATCATTTACAAGACCGCTTAAGCTGGTCCTGCTTACCGGATGCACAGGCAGTGGTAAAAGCGAGATTCTGCGCGCCCTTAAAGCAAGCGGTCAACAGGTTATTGATCTTGAACGCTTAGCCAGCCATAAGGGCTCAGCTTTTGGGGGCTTGTTTATGAATCCACAACCCACCACGGAGCAATTTCAGAATGATCTCTTTGAAGAAATTCTTCCACTAGATCCACAACAACCCATCTGGGTTGAAGATGAGTCCATAGCGATTGGGCAGATATTTTTACCACGCGATTTCTGGTTGCAGATGAGTCAAAGCCCTTTGGTGCAGGTTCAGGTGGATAAGGAAATCCGCATTCAGCGATTGGTGCAAGAGTATGGAAAAGCCGATCGGGCAGAGTTTCTGGCCATCATGACCAAAATTGTGAAGCGGTTAGGCGGTCAAAATTTTAATTTGGCTAAAGCGAAATTGCTGGAAGGGGATATGGCAGCAGTAATGGAAGTTTTGCTAACGTATTACGACAAGGCCTATCTCACGAGTATTGATAAGCGCAAGGATAGAATTCAGAAAATTGTGGAATGGAATGGCGAAAGCGTAACTCATATTGTAAAGGAATTAATCACCCAGAGTACTTAACTTATTTTTTTAATTGTATTTCGATGTCCGAGATTAAACTCACTCACTATTCACATGGCGCGGGTTGTGGTTGCAAAATAGCTCCAGCTGTTCTTGATAAAATTCTGCATTCTGATTTTAAGTCAGTTGCTTTTCCATCCTTGTTGGTCGGTAACGAATCAAAGGACGATGCAGCGGTTTACGAGTTGGATAATGGTACGTGCATCATCAGCACCACCGACTTTTTTATGCCGATTGTGGATGATGCCAAAACATTTGGGAAGATTGCTTCGGTCAATGCCATCAGCGATGTGTATGCCATGGGGGGCAGTCCGCTTATGGCATTAGCTATTCTCGGCTGGCCAATTGATAAACTTCCGGCAGAATTAGCTCAATCCGTTTTGGATGGAGCGCGCGAAGTTTGTGCTGAGGCTAATATTCCACTGGCGGGTGGTCATAGTATTGACAGTCCCGAGCCTATTTTTGGCCTGGCCGTAACCGGAACGGTGGCAAAAGAAAATCTAAAGCGGAATAATACAGCCAAGCCTGGCAATTTACTCTATCTCACAAAGCCTATTGGTGTGGGTATTATCACCACTGCTCAAAAAAGAGGTCTTGCGTTGACCGATGATGTAGCCCATGCCGTGAAATCGATGACGCAATTAAATACGGTAGGTGCGGAGATCAGTAAGTACCGGTTTGTTACAGCCATGACGGATGTGACCGGCTTTGGGTTGTTGGGTCATCTGTTGGAAGTATGTGAAGGAAGCCATGTTTCGGCTGAGATTAGCTACGCTTCAGTTCCGCTGATCGAAAACCTAAATTACTACACATCCAAAATGATTTACCCCGATAATACCATGAGGAACTGGCAAAGTTATGACACGAAAGTACAGGGAATCGGGGCAGAGTCATTACTTACGTTGTGCGATCCGCAAACCAGTGGCGGACTCTTGATTTGTGTTGAGGCAATGGCAAAACAAGAGTTTGAACGTACCATGAAGACCCTGGGTTTTTCGCTTAGCCCGATTGGTAAATTGGTTGAGCCCACGGCTGATGTTGTTGTTCGGATTGTCTGAAAATAGGAGAATTCACCGTCCAAAACCTGTTTTTATCATTGGTTGGGCACTATCCAGGAAAATATAATCTTATTTGATTTGAACGTTTTAAGAGTTTAGGTGTACAGTGCATTAAAACCTGGACTATGAAACGATTTCTCATTCTTTTGGCGCTAATTCCATCCATGGCAGGCGCGGTTGTTCCCGAGCGTATTCTTCCCAAAACATTGGTCATTAAGCCCGTTGCCTGGTATGCTTCACAGAGACAGGCGTGGTCAGTGGAGGCAAGGCAAGGCAATAACCCTCAGGCCTGGCTTAACTACTATGCGTCATCGGTGTTTGCACAATCTACTCGCCATGAGCTTGCAGATGTTATTACTGAAATGACTGTGGCTATTCCTGGCACCTATGAATTCTGGCTGGCTAAAGGTTGGCATGAAGCGTTTAATCAGGATGCATTTGAAGCCTTGAAGAAGGCTTATTCTCTCAAGCCCGAACAACCTGATTCGTATGGATGGATGCAACTCTATTCGGAATTTACCGGGGATAAAGACAGCCGCACAAAGTTTAGTCAAGCCTTATATGATCGCGGTCAGGTATCGCCAACGTTGCTTAATTACAGCTACAATGTATTAATGAGTCTTGAGACGGGAGCTGTATTGATTACAGAAGGAGAAAGCACCACGATTCCGCTTTTTATCTTACAAGATGTTTTGAAGGTACGATCCGATGTTGTGATTTTGAACCTGGAAATGTTAAACAGCACGGAGTATGTCCATCAAAAATTTGAGCAGACGGGATTAAAAAGCGTTCAAGTACAAGCAGAGATTTCAGGTAAAAGTTCCTGGATCTGCGCCCAACTGCCCAATAGCAACCCCGACAAAAAGTTCTATTATGCACTTACCGTGAGTCGGGATAATATTCAATCCATAAAGGAATACTTGTTTGTGGTAGGACTGGCTTCTGTTCATAGCACCTCCAGTGTGGACAACGTATCACGGATCCATGAAAATCTGGAAAAGAAGTTCATGATGGATTACCTGCTTGTCAATTTCAATGGCGAATCGGATAGTGACGCTGGCCGGGTCTTTAGTTCAAATTATTTGCTGCCCATGATCTTATTGTATGAGTCCTATCAGAAAGACGGGCAACAGGAGAAAGCCAGAGAATTGCGTGTTATCATGGAAAAGATTGCAACGGACACTGGCAAGAAAGAAATGATTTCGCACTACCTGGATGCTGTGCCAATTGAAACAATTCCATACTTCCCGTTTGATATCGCGGTAAAATCGTGGGAGGACGATTTCAGGCCAGTATCAGATTTAATCTATGCGGCCAATACAGAAGTTACCAACGCCCAATACAATCAATTTTTGAATTACCTGCAAGGCAATAAGCTAACCGCATTGTACGAAAAATATACTTTCGATTTCAGTCGGTATGAAGAACCAGCCTTGGCCTTTATGACCAACTATTCGATGCCCAGAGTGGAGACCAAAAAGAATCGGTATTTTAATCATCACCCGGCTGTTAATATTTCCTATGAAGCAGCCACTGCGTATTGTGAATGGCTTACGCTTCAGTATAATAACGCACCAGACAAGAAGTTTAAAAAAGTGAAATTTCGTTTGCCATCTTTAGACGAATGGCAGATTGCGGCAGCTTCAATAAAGAATCCGACCTCTTGGAAATTAGTGGATCAGGAGGTGGAAGTAATCTTAAGCCCTCCGGGTAAAGAGTTCGATAGAAATGCCGAAAAGCGCAAAGTATCAATGGATAATCCTGAAATTCAATATCCTTGGTTTCGCTTTTATGGAGTTCGCAATTCACCCATCAATAACAAAGGCTGTTACCTTGGAAACTTTAAGGCAGATCCCTGCGATTGTCCCGGATACAAGGGTAATAAGCCAGTCCATTATGATGGATTTGCCATGATGGCACCAACCAAATCGTACTTTCCCAATGACCTTGGTTTGTATGATGTAGTGGGTAACGTGGCCGAAATGATTAACGAAAAAGGGAAGGCTTGTGGAGGAAGTTGGAATCATCCCCCTGCTGAATCGACCATTCGCAGCGTTAGCACGTACACACACCCGGATGCTGCGGTTGGATTCAGGGTTTTTATGGAAATTATTGAAAAATAGGCGGATGTTTTTTAAACCGAGACTAGCTCGTTTGCCTGACGAGGAGTTAATGCAGAAGATTCATCAGGGAAGTGAGGCAGCGCTAACCGAGCTATATCAGCGCTACGGTACTTCCTTGTTGCGTTATTTTACCCGGATGCTCTGGAACGACAAGTCAATGGCCGAGGACTTTCTGCATGACTTGTTTCTCAAGATCATTCACAGCCCGCAACAATTTGACGTCAATCGAAAATTTTCTACCTGGGTGTATTCCATCGCTCATAACATGTGCAAAAACGAATACCGGAAAAGAGAGAATCGAATATTATTGAATACGCCAACCTTGGTAAAACAGGATCTTGATCGTGAATTGGATTTAGTTTCAGCAAATGACCGGCTAACCCTTCTGCTTGAAATTTTGAATGAAGAGGATAAAACAATTTTTCTGTTGCGCTATGAAGATGAGTTAACCATCCAGCAAATCAGCCGGATTGTATTGTTGCCGGAAGGAACGGTTAAGTCACGGTTATTCTACTTACGAAAGCATCTGGCGGCTGAGTTGAGCCAGTTTAAAAATGTACTTAAAGAAAGATCGTTATGAACGACATGAAGGAGAATGATTTTGAAAAGTTTGAAGCACTGCTTCAAGGAAAATCGTATGGAGAACTTACTCCCGCTGAATGGAAGTTCGTCAATCAATGGGTGGAATCTGAAGAGGAATATCAGGCTTTGCGTAGTTCAGCTCAGCAAACAGCTACATGGTTTAAGGTAAACCCAGTCAGCGCTCCCAGAAATGAGGTGCTTGCTAAATTGAGAAGAACATTGAAGAAAGAAAAGCATTCCCGGGTGGTTGCGTTCGGAGTAAAGCCCATATGGGGGTATGCCGCTACTGCTTTGCTTTTTGGAGGGTTGGGGTGGTGGATAGGCCAACCGGCATCAACACCTGTTCAAAAGCCCATTGTTGAGCAGGTATTGGTTCGCGATACGGTATACATGACGGTAAAGCCTGACACCATATTCGTGGAAAGAGTTGTTTACCGGGAACACGGTATTCTAGCCAAAAGCCCTGCTAAACCCGAAGTCCAAAAGGACATTCGGGGAGTTTCCATGAAGGAAAAAGAGGAGCTGGATAAGCTTCTTGTTTCCGGTACAGAGTAAGGATTAAATGTCGGTGCGCTTCGAGGTTGGTATTTCCAGAATCAAATCCGCACCATACATCATGGCGGGTGTTTGGTAGCCTGTTTTGAAATGGCCACTCAGAATTTTTTGGGCAATCAGTACGGCAGTTTTAGCGGTTAAAGAATACCCGCTTAAGGTCTCTAGTCGGCATTCAGCTGATTTTCCCGAATCATCCCAAACCTTGCCCCATAGGTAACTTCGACCGCTATCCCGTCTTTCGGCACTAGGCCCAGGCTTTTGTTTATCGATGCGATTGAGCATAAACCGTTTTAACCATGGATTTTTCAACAGCCAGGTGAAATACCGCACTCGCTTTGCATTCTTGATCATAGACTGCGTAACTCCGGTATACACTTCAATGTTAGGAATGCCCGTACTGCGCCACGCAGTTGAAACATCTCCCCACGGAATACATAACGCAGGCGTTTTGAAGGGCCCAAAATCAACTTCTCGTGTTTTATCGCCCAGTTCAATCCGGGTTAACACGCCATCCTTTCGAATCCGGCCGCCTTCCGGCCAGCCTTCGGTCATACTTTTTTTAGTACCCCGCGATAAGCCGCCATTGGACATCGCGAAAGCAAGTTGTAAGTGTGTGGCCGCTGGGACTTTTTTCTTTAAATGTAAGGCGAGGCAATCCGAAGGCACCACATCAAATCCCGTTCCGGGCATGATCATGATTTCAGCTGCCTTTCCGTTTTGATCTAAACTCGCCAGGAATTCAAATACCCCATATTCTCCGGTAATATCTGTATAGTGGGTTTTGGCTTCAAGACAAGCGTCAACCATTGCTTTGGCTGTATGCCTGAACGGCCCGCCACAATGGATGACCACGGCTCCCTTTTTAAGTAAGGTGATCAGATTTGATTGGTTGTTGATATCGACTACCTCAAACGGATACCCTGTTTCGGTGCTTTGTTTTTGTAGGGCTTCCTGATTTCTGCCGGCTAAAATTATCTGGAGATTTTTGGCCTTGCATTCCCGGGCAACGAGTTGGCCGGTATAGCCGTATGATCCATAAAGGATGATGGTTTGATCACGCATGACTAATTGCCAGGTTGCGGACGCTCAACTTTTTCAACGAAATACTTCGTATCTCCGCGCCAGGGAAATGCCACGTAGCGCTTTACAAAATGGAGATTGACCCGATCGCCAGCAAGTGCAACATCCTGCAAATCTTTTATCACCTGCTCCTGGTCAGTTTCCACTGAAAAATCCCGGGTTTCAGCAATAGGACTGGTTCCTTTTAAAGCGCCAAACGATTCCATGGAGATTTTCCCTTCAAAGGTTTTGAAGATGACTCCTTTTTCCGATACACTTAAAACTTTACCGGCCCAAACGCCCCGCTCATACACGCCCCAATACAGGTAGGCTAATACGCCAAGGCCTAGAACCAGGGCTATCAATAAAAAGCGTTTTATTATCTTCATGGTGGTGCGCGCTGTTTTCTTAAGGAAATTTTCAGATTCCATGGTTATTGATTTTGTATAGGCAAGTTACTCTTTCTGCGTAATCTACCATAGAAATAGAGGGCAACCGCAATGACCAGCGCTGATATAAATTGCGAGTTGGAAACAATGTTGTCTATCAAAAAACCACGCTGAATGTCACCTCTAAAAATTTCTAAAACAGCTCGACCTGAAGCATACACCATCAGGTAAATGAGAAAAAGTTGGCCGTCAAATTGTTTCCAGGGCCGCAGAATGATTAATCCAGCCAGGATACTGAAGATCAGAGCAGCTTCATAAAGTTGTGTAGGATGCAGGGGTGTATTTAATGGATTCGCCTGGCAAACCGGATTTGTAAAAACAACAGACAAAAAACTTTCGGTTGGAAGTCCATAGCAACAACCAGCCATAAAACAACCAATCCGGCCACAGCCGTGAACAATACAGGTAACAGCGGCCATGACATCCAGCATGCCCAAAACCGGTACTTTAATTTTTTTGAAGTACCACAGCATAACGGGAATTGCCAGCAGCAACGAGCCGTAAAAGACAAAACCGCTTCCGGATAGAAGCTTTTTTGGATTTTGTAAGTAGGTACCCGGATCCTCAAAAATGACAAAGAGTTTGCCACCGACCACCCCGGCAACTACAAGCAGGATGAACAGATTATTGCTTTGATCAAACGTAATTCCGTATTGCTTATTTCCCTGCCTATGCATGTAGGCAAATCCGCTTAAGGCCCCAATCGCGATACAGAAACCATAGGAGTATACCGTAAATGAACCGATTTCAAAGAGAATGGGATGCATAGGATGCCAGGTAATCCAATCGAGAAAATTAACAACCAGGTTATGCCAACCGCCTCTGAAAGGAAAATTAAACGGTCATGATTTCCGCTTCTTTTTTCTTCATTAAGGAGTCAATCTTGATGATGAAGTCGTCCGTCAGTTTTTGAACCGTCTCTTCCGCATTTTTTACATCGTCTTCGGATACCCCTTTGATTTTTTTTAGGTGTTCATTGGTTTCTTTTCGGATGCTCCGAACGCTTACCTTCCCATGCTCGCATTCCTGGCTCGCTTGTTTCACCAGTTGCTTTCTTCTCTCTTCGGTAAGCATGGGGATGTTGATGATAATTTGCTGGCCATCGTTTTGGGGAGTTAAGCCGATGTTGGCAACCATGATCGCCTTTTCAATTTCCGGAATCAACCCTTTTTCCCAGGGTTTGATAAACAAGGTGCGAGCTTCCGGTGCCGTTATAGAGGCCACTTGATTCAAAGGACTCATCACCCCGTAATAGGAAACCTGGATGCCATCCAGCATGGAAGGATTGGCTTTACCGGCCCTGATTTTGGTTAATTCATGACTAACATGATTCAGGGCTTTGTTCATCTGATCTTTCGCTTCATCCAGATAGAGTTCAATCTCTTCCATAGTCATTCATTGGTTAGCTAATCAACGTACCGGCTTCTTCGCCTTTGGCGATTTTAAGCAGGTTTCCCTTTTTGTTCATATCAAAGACAATGATCGGCAATTTATTTTCCTGGCACAGGGTAAAGGCCGTCATGTCCATAATGTTCAATTTCTTTTGATAAGCCTCCTGAAAGCTGAGATGGCTATACCGGACAGCATCTTTAAACTTTTCAGGGTCTTTGTCATACACACCATCCACACGGGTTCCCTTCAAAACAACATCAGCCTGAATTTCGATAGCGCGTAAACTAGCTGTTGAGTCGGTGGTAAAATAGGGGTTGCCAATACCGGCCCCAAAAATAACAATCCGCCCTTTTTCCAGATGGCGGATTGCTCTCCGTCTGATAAAGGGTTCACATACCTGCTCCATTTTAATTCCAGCCATTAGCCGGGTATACATGCCATGTCGTTCTAACGCGCTTTGTAAGGCCATCGCATTTATGACCGTGGCCAGCATCCCCATATAGTCGCCTTGTACCCGGTCAATCCCCAAGGCTTCGGCTTGCCCACCACGAAAGATATTCCCACCCCCAATCACAATGGCAACTTCAACTCCTTGTTCCTTAACGGCTTTTATTTCCTCAGAATATTGCTCCAGCATAGCGGGGTCAATATTGCTGGTTTTTGTACCCATCAGGGATTCGCCACTAAGTTTGAGAAGGATGCGTTTGTATTTCATGAGCCCGGTTCAAGAGTTGCACGCAAATATATTATGATTTGAGGATTTTAAACGGGTTTTTATTACCTCAGGCCCCTCCTGCATATTTCGTGTTATCCTTACTTTGCAATCAATTTACAGGATCAGTAACTGCCCACTTGGCTCCCGAAGAATGACTCTTCAATATACCTTTGAACTGCTCGGCACCTTTTTCTTTGCCATATCCGGAGCCTTGGCCATTCGCGATCACCATAATGATTTATTTGGGGCCACCTTTACGGGTTTTGTTACCGCCATTGGCGGTGGAACGCTGCGCGATATCATGTTGGGTAGTTACCCCTTGGTATGGATTGGCGACATTCATTTTCTGTATGCCGTACTGGCCGGGGTGCTGGTGGCGTATCTCTTTTCTAATTTTTTGGTTCGCCTGCGTAAAACATTTCTGCTTTTTGATGCACTCGGTATTTCCTTCTTCACCATTTTGGGGGTTGAAAAAGCGCTTGGCTTAGGTGTGCGGCCGGAAATAGCAGCCATCATGGGCATGTTCACCGCCATCATGGGTGGGGTAATCCGCGATGTACTCACCAATGAAACTCCGGTGCTCTTTCGGAAGGAAATTTATGCAACAGCCTGTCTGGTGGGGGCTAGCCTCTACCTGGTTTTAACCAACTATGAAATCAGTCGCCATATTAACCTGGTGATTTCGAGTGGAGTGATTATGATTGTTCGCTTGCTGGCCGTAAAATTTAAACTGGCATTGCCGGGGTTCAGGCGGTCGTTATCCTGAATTACAAGAGAATGGAGCGAACCTATTTAAAACTCAACCAGCACCTGACCTTTTTCAACGCTATCACCTTTTTTCACTTTCACTTGCTTCACTATTCCCTCTCCGGGTGATTTCAGGATGTTTTCCATTTTCATGGCCTCCAATATCAAGAGCGAATCTCCCGCCTTTACGGAATCACCAACCTGTATTTTCATATCAATGATTAACCCGGGCATGGGCGCCTTTACTGAGTTCACCTTATTGCCCGCGGTTTGGTGCATGCCCATTTTTTCGAGGAGCAGGTCAAACTTGTCTTTTACCGCTACCGTATAGGTTCGCCCGTTTATTTTGAAGGTGAAGGCTTTACTTTGAGGCTCGGCTTTAACCAATTCGGCCCGGTAACTTTTATGTTGATAAATCACGTGAAATGAATCGGCATCCACGCGTATCAAATCCCACGCTTGCAGTTGGCCGTTTACAAGAATGCCCGCTTCCGTGGATTCGATTTCAAAAACCTGGTCGTTAACTTTTGCCGTGTACATAGCCATTGGTTGGTGCAGAAAGGTAGGCAAAAATACAGCAAGAGCAGTATTTTTGACGGATGTCAAGCCACCACATTATCCGTGAAAATCAGGAACCGGCTCTGGTTATTTTACAGGCTCAGGCAATTCCATTTGATAAGGTTCAGGAGTTGTTGGAATGGTCGCCTACCATTGTCGTGCTGGCCAGCGAGGTGGGTATTGTGTTGGGCTGGGGAATTAAGATTGACGTTGTGTTATGCCCGTTTGATGAAGTGGAACACTGGCGCAAAACATTAGCCGATCAGTATCCGATAAAGATCCTGGGCTCCAGAGCAGAAGATCCTCTTCACCTCGCGCTGGATTATCTAGTGAGTGTCAATACTCAGGGGGTCAACATCATGGGTGGAGACAGGGATCATTTCTCGTTGGCCGAGAAGTACACTACCCTTTATATCGAATATTTTTTTGATGATAAGCGTTGGAGTTGGATCCGGTCGGGCAGCTGGGAGAAATGGTTGCCGTCATCTACCACACTGTACCTTTGGCCAAAGGCATATTGGATGAAAGCCGGATTTGATAACGGAGTGTTGCATGTAATTTCCGATGGTCTCTTCAAACTGGAGTTGCCAGGTTCCTTTTGGATAGGTGAAGATCTTAAATGAAGGGAAGCAGTTCGTTGAGCCGGACTTTTTCAATGGGATGCGGAGTTGAACCCAGCAGTTGGAAGTTACCCTGTGGAAGCCAACCTGCAACCTGTTTGGAATAATCCCGGTCGGCCATATCGTCCTGGTCGCCCAGCAGTATGGTTATCGGAATTTGGAGTTGACGAAAGTGCTCTTGAGTAAGCAGTGGATTGGCACCTAATCCACGCATCATGGTGGCTGTTTTAGCAAGCAATTCCCGCCAGTCATTAGGCGAATGCCGATGCTCCAGAATGCGGGCAAAGGCAGGAATTTTTTGCACGATTTTTTCAGGATCCAATTTTTGAATTTCCCGTTCAGCAGAATCGGGAGACCAATCGAACTTTGTGCCCAGCGTAACAATTTTGTTGACCAGGCCCGGATGTTTATGGGCAACCCACAATGCCACATAGCCACCCATACTATAGCCAAAAATTTTAATTCCGTTCAGATGATGAGCGTTGAGGTAGTGTACAACATCATGAGCGAACGTATCGATCCCGAATCCCTGTACAGCATAGGGTTGGCCACTATGACCGGAAAAGTTCATCGAAAAAACCTGATGCCCATGATCCTGAAGTATGGTTTTCAACGGCTCGAGTTGAGTGCGAGATCCTAAAGCACCATGTAATAATAAGATTGAGTTCATATTCGAGCCGAAATCATTCGATCTTTCTTATCAAGGTCTTGGAATAGCCGTATGGAATTATATCCGCTGGCTTTCAGAATGTCAGCGATTTCCGAACCAAAATGCTCGTTGATTTCAAACCAGAGTGAGCCGTTAGGCTTTAGTGCACGTTTTGCTTTCTCCGCAATTGTCTGGTAAAACAACAAGGCATCATCACCGGGAGCAAACAGCGCTACGTGTGGCTCAAAGTCCAATACGTTTTTACGCATGACCGATTTTTCTTGCTGGGAGATATAAGGCGGATTGCTAACAATCAAATCAAAGGTTCCGGAAATTTCTTCCTTCAGGATGTCAAGTTGCTGAAAGGTGACCGATGCGTGGAGCGTGCGCGCATTTTTCTGAGCGCACTCCAGGGCTTGCTGACTGATATCTACAGCATAGACCTGAGTGTTCGGTAACTCAAGCGCCAGTGAAACAGCCAGGCAACCGCTTCCGGTTCCAATATCCAGAATTGTTTTTGGCTCCGGGTTGGATCGGGCAGCCACGCAGATTGCTTCAACCAACAATTCAGTTTCGGGTCTTGGAATCAGAACAGCAGGGTTCACCTGGAAGATTCGGCCATAGAAGGACGCTTCTCCTGTGATGTATTGAATCGGCTCATGTTGGTTGATCCGGTCAATCATAGCATTAAGCGCTGACTTGTCTTGTACCTGGATTGGTTTACCCGCTAAGATCTCAGTGTAGGTCAGCTGATAAACATGCGAAAGCAGCAAGAACACGATATGTTGAATTTCGCTTACCTCCTCGGGTAAGGTAATGCGACCGACCAGTTCGTTGAAAAGTTCTTTGGAATTCGTCATGACGAAAATGATCTTTGCAAGGTAACGAATTCCACATGACCGAAGATGAGCTTTATATGCAGCGCTGCTTTGAGTTAGCGCAGTTGGGCGTGGGTTCGGTGAGTCCAAATCCCAAGGTGGGATGCGTTATTGTCAAGCATGGCCAGATCATTGGCGAGGGCTGGCATCAGAAATACGGAGAAGCACATGCAGAAGTGAATGCGGTTACCGCGGTTACAGATCCGAGTCAACTTATCGGAAGTACGGTCTATGTTAATCTGGAACCCTGTTCGCATACGGGTAAAACCCCACCTTGTGTTGATTTATTGATCAAGCATCGCGTGAAGAAAGTAGTGATCTCCACACCTGATTCCAATCCGCTGGTGAGTGGAAATGGCATTGAGAAGTTGAAACAAGCCGGAGTAGAGGTGTTAACTGGTATTCTGCTGCAAAAGGGTCGCCTGCTCAATAAACGGTTCTTTACTTTCTATGAAAAGAAGCGCCCTTATGTCATTCTCAAGTGGGCACAAACGGCCGATGGTTTTATTGCGCGCAGTAATTATGAATCCCGATGGATCAGTAATGAATATTCACGTCAGTTGGTTCATAAATGGCGAAGTGAAGAAGATGCTGTATTGGTTGGAACCAAAACCGCTGCCCATGATAATCCGCAATTAACGGTACGGGATTGGAGTGGCCGAAACCCGGTTCGCCTGGTGATGGATCGCTTTTTGCGATTGAGTGACAAGCTACAAGTGTTCGATCAATCGGTGCCCACTATTTGTTTTAATGTACTAAAACATGAAGAGCATAAAAATCTGGTGTTGGTCCGATTGGATGAAAGAGATTTTATCAATTCGATGATGGAGTATCTGTACCAAAAAAATATTCAATCCTTGATGGTTGAAGGCGGGGCAACGACTTTGTCCCTGTTTATTGATGCCGGTATGTGGGACGAAGCTAGGATTTTTATGTCACCACGAGCATTTACATCCGGAATTGCGGCTCCCACGCTGCGAGGCGCACTGCTTGCTGAGGAAAAAATTCAAGAGGATACGCTCCGGTTTTTTTCAAATAGCACAATTTAAAATCGAATCAGGAGCCGGGCGTGCGTACCACTGAAGAACAATGTAGGCTTTAACCGGGAAGCGTGATTTTTGTTGTACAAGTCCAGAGCATTTACCGCTCTGTCCTTAAAAGAATTGTTGAAAGGAATGGATGCCAGAATCAAAACCGCACCTCCGGCTGCCAAACCCCATTCCGGATCACCACCGGCAATGGCAGTTCCTAATGGAAAGGCAATCAAAAATCCACCGGTAAAGCCCAATGCGCCAGCCACGTTGTAATTAAGCTTGGCACGTTTAAATTCTTCGTAAGCCAAAGGCTCTACCTTGAGAATTTCGAGTACTTGTTTTGGACTTAACGTGAGGGTATCCATTTCAAACCGCACTCCGCCAAACGTTTTGTAAATTTTAATTTCCTGGCTGAAGCAACTGACGGAAATGACAAGCAGTAATGCAGGGATGGAAACCTTCATGTCAGGCGGATAAACAGAATCTATTTTTCGATCAGATTTTTAGCAACAGCTTCCCAGTTCACCACATTCCACCAATTGGCCACATACTCATTGCGTTTGTTTTGGTATTTCAGGTAGTAGGCATGTTCCCATACATCAAGGGCAAGTAAAGGTGTGCCCTTCAATTCGCTAATGTCCATCAGCGGATTATCCTGATTGGCTGTTGAACCCACCTTTAGGGAATTTCCCTCTTTCACCAACCAGGCCCAACCTGAACCAAACCGGGTCATGGCCGCTTGCGTAAACACTTCTTTAAATTTATCCAGTGAACCAAATGAACCCTGCAATGCCTCGGACAATGCTCCTGTTGGGCCAGCACTACCGGGCTTCATGATGTTCCAGAAAAAGTTATGATTCCAGGCACCACCTCCGTTGTTGCGGGCTTTCGCAGAAAGTTTCGAGGTATTGTTAAAGAACTCTTTTTCGGTGGTATAGGAAATGCCTTCTGCAGCAATCGCGTCATTGACGTTTTTAATGTAGGCCGTATGGTGTTTGCCATAATGAATCTCCATCGTGAGTCCATCGATGTGGGGCTCCAGGGCAGTGGTGGTATAGGGTAATGGTGACTGCACAAATTGTAGTGGGGCTGCGGAACTAAAAATTTCAGACTTGCCAGTGAAGGGTATAGTTAAGGCGATGGAAGCGGTAACGGATTGTGTGACAAACTTCCTGCGACTGATTGGATTCATAGAATTTACTTTTTTTACGAATTGCAGCTAAAACCATGCCTCACCAAGCGGCACCGGGTAAATTTACCTAAAAATAATTAGCTTGCGTGGCGTCTACCTGATTCTGATATGACTGAGATTCTTTATGATACCATACCTTCGCTTGATCTGTCAGACTTTACGAGCGGGGATCCTCAACGAAAAAATAAGTTTGTTCAACACTTAGGTGAAGCGTATAACAACATTGGATTTGTAGCCATTCGTAACCACTACCTACCGGATGAACTTTCGGAAAAACTGTATTCCATAATCAAAAAGTTTTATGCCATGCCCGATGCCATAAAACAACAATATGAAATTGCGGGGCTTGCCGGGCAACGAGGGTACATTGGCAAAGGAAAGGAGCACGCCAAAGGACGGAATACCGGAGATTTGAAAGAATTCTACCACGTTGGGCAAGAGGTATTGGATGGTGATCCAATCAAGAAAGAATATCCGGAAAATGTTTGGCCTGCAGAACTTCCCGAATTTAAGGACATTGCACTTGAGGTGTACAGGCGACTTGAGAAGACCGGTGTGTACATGCTCCGCGCCATTGCTCTCTATTTGAATTTACCGGAGAATTATTTTGACGATAAAGTTCATCATGGCAACAGCATCCTTCGTCCCATCCACTATTTTCCAATTGAAGATCCGGATTCGGTTCCTGCTGATGCAGTTCGGGCTGCCGAACACGGAGATATCAACCTGATCACCTTGTTAATGGGCGCCAGCGCGGATGGATTACAAGTATTGCGCAGAGATGGAAAATGGATTCCGATTACTGCGTTACCAGAACAATTAGTAGTAAATGTCGGTGATATGCTGGAGCGATTGACCAATAAGAAGCTGAAGTCGACTATCCATCGGGTGGTCAATCCTCCCCGACATCTCATGAACACACCCCGGTACTCGATTCCTTTCTTTATGCATCCGCGGTCCGAGATGAGTTTGGCGGCTTTGCCTTCTTGTATAGACGAGAAGCATCCCAAGCTGTGGGCAGACATTACTGCGGGTGAATTTTTGAACCAACGACTTCGCGAGATTGGACTAAAAAAATAAACGGTTAAGTTGGTACAGCGAATACGTTATATCATCTTTTTAAAGGACGTATTCTTACTCTCGGTCACCTGCTTTGGCGGACCGCAAGCCCACATTGCACACTTCCATAAGATCCTGGTCAAGAGACGTAACTTCATTTCTGAACCTGAACTAAATGAATTGAATGCTTTATGCCAGGTTGTTCCGGGGCCCACCTCAACGCAAACCCTGTCTGCAATTGGTTATAAATTGGGTGGTGCCAACCTCGCCTATCTCACCTTGCTGATCTGGTTGCTTCCTTCCGTTGCCATTATGACGTTGGCTGGAATTTTGATGAACAGTTTTGAAGCCAAGAACATGTCGCTCGCCTTTACCCGGTTTATCCAGCCGATGGCCGTAGGCCTGGTTGCCCATGCCGCCTGGTCCATCAGTGTGAAGACGGTCACTACCCGTAGAGCTTTGAGTCTGATGATTTTTGCCGCAGTGGCTACTTATCTGATCAAATCCCCCATTGTCTTTCCGGTTGTCTTATTGATTGCAGGGCTCATAACGGCTCTGAACTACAAGGCCCATCCGCGGGAAGAAAAGAAGCGGTTTGAAATTTCGTGGTCCAACTTCTTGCTGTGGGGCGGAGTTTTGATTTTTGCCGCGCTGCTGGGTTGGGTTACCAAAGGCATACCTGAATTAACCTTGCCCATTCGATTGTTTGAAAATTTTTACCGAAACGGAAGCCTCATTTTTGGTGGCGGTCAGGTGCTTACTCCGATGTTGTATACCGAGTTTGTTCAATATGCTCCCAAACAATACCTAACGGCTGAGGAATTTCTTTCGGGCTATGCCTTTGTTCAGGGTTTGCCTGGGCCTGTGTTCTCATTCAGTGCGTATATCGGGGCGCTTTCCATGCGTGAATATGGAGTTTTCGGAGAAGTGATGGGTGCTATTATGTCGGCAGCTGGAATATTTTTGCCGGGTACTTTTTTGATTTTTTTTATGATCCGCATCTGGGAGAGCCTGAAGAAGTTCCGGCCCATCCGGGCATCGCTGGAAGGCATCAATGCTGCTAATGCGGGCCTTGTTGCTGCGGCAGCAGTTGTTCTCTTTCAACCGTTGGTGGCCGGCCAAACCATTCAGGTTGTTTTGATCAATGCTTCTTTTGCCCTGGGCGCTTTTGCGCTTACTGCATTTACCCGAATCCCCTCGTGGCTAATTGTTTTGCTGGGATTAATTTGCGGCTTCATCCCCCTTTAAAATAAAAAACCCCGACTTTTCAGGCGGGGCTTTTCCTAAACTCGATTTGATTATCCCAATTTAAAGATGATCGGAATTACCATTTTCTGGCGCACCGGTTTACCTCTTTGTTTGCCAGGCTTCCAGGCTGGGGCACTTTGTACGATGCGAACGGCTTCTTCATCACAGCCAGCACCAATACCTTTGATGGCCCGTACATCCACGATGGAGCCATCGCGGTTCACAACAAACTCCACGAATACACGGCCCTCAACGCCCATCCTTCTGGCCTGTGCCGGGTATTTAATTTTTTCGCCTACATACTTGTAAAAGGCAGGCATACCTCCCTTAGGTTCTGCTGATTCCTCTACCACGCTAAAAATTTCATCCACGTTTTCCTCTTCAACCACAGGAGCTACAACCACTTCCTCAACTTTGGTTTCTTCCGTTACTTCCACGTCAAACTTAAGATTGAGGTCTTCCTTAATCTCTTCTTCATCGGGTACTTCCACGATTTGAGGTTGTTGGATGATAGGAGCGGGTGGCGGGGGCTGTTCCGTGGGCGGAACTTCAATCATTTCTTCGAAAATGTTGGTATTCTTTCCCTGCAAGTCAACCAAACTTTCGTCATAGGTCTTCCATTCAAATGCCATGAAGGTAAGAGCCATGGTTACCAACAGGCCGATGCTGAAAAAGAAACTGGTCTTTTTCGTCAAATCAGCCTTTTCTGTCTTTTTTGCTTCCATACGTTGCTAATTATGGTTTAGGAACTTCAAATATAGCAATAGAATGCACGGCTGATCAACCAGTCACAGAAAAAAGAGAATTTTTAGGAGGTTTTATTTACGATTCCCGTAGAAAAGTGTGAAAAAAACGGTCGGAAATACCGCTTTATTTTCTGCCGCAGGCATGAGGGGGATTTCATTGAAGTAAGAATCCATCAAAAATCCGATTTCAAAACCGGTTACCTGGCTTTTCAAAAAACCCAATTCAAAATTCAGGGATGCTTTAACATTTAAGCCTACTTGCAGGTTGGATTCGCCCAGACCTTCGAACAAATTGCCAGTACCCAAAATGTTGTTATACGTGTGATTGGGGTTATTGGGATCATACTGCTCATGAATGGAAGAGAAGAAACTATTGTCAACCGTGCGTTCAATGTAGTACGGGGCTACCAGCCCTAATGAGGGGCCACCGGCCAATACAGCTTTGATTTCTACCCCTTGTTGCGGGGCTTTTGTGAAGAGAATGAAATCACGTCCATATTGAAAGCGAAAGGCATACAGGTAATTGCTCTTACCGTAAATGAAAAAGTTTCCGGTATAGGCCGAACTTACCCGAACTTCCTGCGGGTTCTTCACATTCATGATTTCAAGACCAAAGGATTCCAGTACATTGTCCTTCACTTTGCGGGCCTTTTTGAACGTGAATCCGCCAATTAATCCGCCAGCTGAGTTTTTATTAATCCCCCAGGTAAATTCCGAATCGTACTCATAGCTGTCCTGTGTTTGGGCCTGAGCAAAAAGCCCAAAACCAAGCAAAAAGACCAAACTGGAGAGTACTTGTTTCATACCAACTGATTTCGGTATTTGGAAAGTTAAAACTATTCTAAGAAACGCGAAAATAATAGTATTGTTATGAATCCGATGGCCACCGTAGAATACCTGGGAAATTTGCGAACCCAGGCAAAACATTTGAAATCCGGCAATTTGGTAATAACGGATGCCCCCGTAGATAACCTCGGAAAAGGAGAGGCCTTTAGCCCAACGGATTTGGTCAGCGCTGCCTTATGCAGTTGCATGATGACCATTATGGGTCAGGTGGCCGATCGGGAAGGCATTAACCTTAAGGGGTTGACAAGTCAGGTTGTAAAAATCATGGCCAGTAACCCTCGTAAAATTGCTGAGATTCAAATTACCTTTTCTCATCCCGCGCTTCAAGCTACCGAAGTTCAAAAACAAAAACTGCAAAACGCAGCCCGTACATGTCCGGTCGCACTAAGCCTAGCGGAATCGCTTAAACAAACCGTCATTTTTAATTTTTAGAAGGCGCGCCAGCGTGAATAGCTCCCTTAATTCCCGTAAAATCAATGGCCAAATGTGAGCGGTCGAAGATTGCTTTTCCATCGCGTATGATCAGCACCTGGGGCGATTCATGTTCAACTTCAAATAGTTCGGCAATCTGGTTGGAGATATCCCGATAGGAGAGCAGATCTAAAAAATAAGCCTTGGCGGATGGAACCTCCTCCTGTTTCCAACTTCTCTCCAGCCGGTCGAGTGCAGCACGGCTAATGGAGCAACGGGTGCTGTGCTTGAAAATGATGATCGGTTGTTGCCTGGATTCTTGTTGGATGGTTTCTATTTGCTGAGTGTCAGTTAAGGTATTCCACTTCATAATCAATCGTATAAATCTTTCCAGAGTTCTTTTTCTTTTTTATCGTAGCGCGGTCTTCTCACTTTGTCTTTCACCGCATCGGGTTGAGTGCTGTTTTTCTTGAACAGGTTTGACCATACTAACTTTGCATTAGTCAGAATAGTTCGTTCGCTCTTCACATTATTATCCTGATTATGCGCGAACTGAGCATCAGGAAAATGCTTTTTATGATTGAATTTATTCATCTTGATGTTTCCCTGATAATCGTCCAGGCGGGCGTAGGCTCGACTTGGCGCAATTACTTTCAACGCTTCCCGATCGCTGTGAGGATTATGACGGTAGTTTTTCGTTAACCGGGTTTTTCCAGCAAAGTCGGTAGCCTCACGGAAAGCTTTTGAATAGGCGATGGTCTTTTGTGCATCTTTTGCACTGCTGGGATTTTGCTTATATGACCAATACATTTTCAAACTGCTGCTGTATTCGCTGGCTTTTACAGTCTCCTTACTCGGAGGCACTCCCGGTAAGGAACCTTTCACCGCCTTGGGCTTTGTATCGGTGTCTTTTTGTTTTACACTTACCGTCAGGTTATTGACGCGATATACGTTCTCGTAGGGAGCATGTTTTTTCAACGCCTCTTCTACGGAATTGGGGTTACGTACAAATTCCCGTTTCAACAAAGGCAACCGGATCTTTCCGGAATAGTTAATTTCCCCAGCTTTATCACCTGTTCTCGCAGGTAACGGTTCGCCTCCGTTGTTCCATAAACGGCCGCTCACACTACCGCCTCCTTTTTCTGGTTTCTTGGTTTTCTGATATCCGGTAAAATCATACCCCTCCTGGCTGAATGACTTTTTCACCAACGGGATGTTGCCCTGATATTTATCAATATTACGAGTTGCCTCACCAGGGGTTCTGCTGGGTATCGGTTTGTTATCATTATTCCAAAGCTTGCCACTCACACTGCCCCCGCCCTTCAATGGCTTTTTGGTTTTTTGATAGCCAGAGAAGTCATAACCTTCCTGACTGTATGACTTTCGGACCATCGGGATATTGCCCTGGTATTTATCAATGTTACTGGCGCCCTCACCTGGGGTTCTGCCCGGTATAGGTTTGTTATCGTTATTCCAAAGCCGGCCACTCACGCTACCACCACCCTTTAGCGGCTTTTTGGTTTTTTGATATCCGGAGAAGTCATAGCCTTCCTGGCTGTAGGATTTTCGAACCAACGGAATGTTGCCTTGATACTTATCAATATTCCCTGCGGCTCCACCGGGAGTTCTTCCCGGAATAGGTTTGTTATCATTATTCCAGAGTCTGCCACTTACGCTACCGCCACCTTTCAATGGCTTTTTGGTTTTTTGATAACCTGAAAAGTTATAACCCTCTTGACTGAATGCCCGGGGACGTTGCCGGATATTGCCAGTATAACTCAATCCCTCCTGGCTAAACCCTTGTGATGCCCGATCGCGCCTGATAAAACCTTTATAATTGCCTTGAAAATTTGCGATTCGCTGATCGGTCGGTTCGCGAACAGGAATCGGCATGTTGTTATTGTTTTTCTGCATCCGGGCGGAAATACTTCCGCCACCCTTTGGTGGGCGGGCTGCCCGGATGTTTCCGGAGTAGCTTAATCCTTGCTGACTAAAACTAAGTTCTTCTCTTCGCAAATTACCCCGGTAATTTCCCTGCATGGTGGCAACCCGAGGATTACCTGGAGCCCGGGCACCCAGTGAAGTATTATTTCCGCGCTTTAATCGTGCACTCACACTGCCACCACCTTTGGTAGGTTTAATTCCTTTCAGCTTGCCTAAATCTTTTTGCATGTAATTAGCGGAAGCACCCGGTGCCCGGGGACTCAGCGGCTGGTTGGATTTATATTTTCCGGTCACGCTGCCACCACCCTTTTTTTCCTTGATTCCGCGTAAACGAGAAAGATCCTTTGCCATATAACGAGCGCTAAACCCAGGAGCGATACGGGGCGCTGTGCCGGGTTCACCGGCAACCTGGTTATCGCGGCCCTTACTTTTACGAAGAGGTTGTCCTGAAATGTCACCTTTCCACGGAAGCTCGCCCCGCCTGCTGGCCGTTTTATATCCGGATTGAAAACTACCCCGATACGCCCGATCGCCTCCAGGCCGCCTGCCCGCATACGGACCAGAGGCCTTGATAATTTCATTGGGCGGGGTTCTGAAATTTCGGGTTCTTAATTGACCACCGGCTATATCAGTTGTTATGGCGCGTTCGCCTTTAGAATACTTTCCCCAATAAACATTTTTCCGACCTCGTGTTACATAAGCTTGGGACCCTGATCGGGGTACAATCCGTTTCTTTTTTCCCGGTGGATCTTGTCGGGTTTGCAACCGGGCCAGCCGCGAAAGTTCACGTCTGTTGGAATATGATTGTTCTGGTTTACGCGATGAATTATTAACAAAAGGACCCTTCTGAGGGTAGACATTGGCACGGGCCATTTCACCCGACCGGGAACGTACCCGGGGAGCCGACCCCCCAATGGGTTGACCCACCTGATCACCTCGGTTGCGCTTTCCACGATATGGTGATTGCGCGCTGTATACGGCCCGTTGTGCGGAAGATTGGTTTTTGGTTCTCAACTTCCGACCGGCAATATCGCGTGTGGTTGCTTGCTCTTTGCGTTTGATCGACTTGGCCCGGGTTTGCCGGATTTGCTGCTTATTATTAATCGGTTTGCGGTCTTGTGAAAATGAAAGGGTAGGACTCAAAAATAGGATCAATACCCCGGCAACCAGGGAGATTCTGGAAACGCGACACGGCACATGATGAAGCTGAGTCTTCAAGATGATCATTTAAACAGGCTAAAATACAAAAAAGCTCTTGGACTACCGGTTATTCATCCTAACGCCATCGGGTCTTTAGAATTTTAACACCTGTTCAATTCTTGATTTTAATCTGCTCTTGGGCAGGAAATTTTGTTCGAGCGTTGTGGCAAAAGGTATCGGAGTATCCAGACTGGCTTCGCGTAATACCGGGGCATCCAGATAGTGAAAGGCATGTTCGGTAATCCAGGCGGCAATCTCGGCACCGATGCCACCGGTCATTGTGTCTTCGTGAAACACGATCACCCGATTGGTTTTCTTAACCGTTTCAAGGACAGCTTCCTTATCCCATGGAAGCAAAGTTCGTAAGTCAAGTATATCCGCAGTGATGTTGGGTAGGGTATTCATGATCTCCTGGGCCCAATGCACACCCATTCCATACGTTATGATAGACAGGTCCGATCCTTCCGTTACTAACCTGGCTTTGCCTACTTCTACCGTGTAGTAGTCATCCGGAATTTCGGACTTGATTGACCGGTACAAATACTTGTGTTCAAAATATAAGTAGGGATTGGGGTCTTCAAAAGCTGCACATAACAACCCTTTGGCATCGTAGGGAGTTGACGGGTACACGATTTTTAAACCCGGTGTGTGAAAAAACCAGGCTTCGTTGCTTTGGCTATGAAAAGGTCCAGCCGCGGTTCCAGCACCGGTTGGCATTCGCACCACCACATCAGCCGGTTGGCCCCAGCGCCAGTGAATTTTGGCCAGGTTGTTGACGATCTGGTTGAAGCCTTCTGTTACAAAATCGGCAAACTGCATTTCGACCATGGCCTTCATTCCTTTTATGGATAAGCCCAAACCAGCACCCACAATGGCCGATTCACATAACGGGGTATTGCGAACCCGGTCTTTACCAAATTGCTCAACAAACCCATCGGTAATTTTAAACACTCCACCGTAGTCGGCAATGTCCTGACCCATCAAAACCAAATTAGGATGCTTCTCCATACTTTGACGAAGGCCATCACTGATGGCATCGATAAAACGCTTTTCGGATTTCGCCCCGAGAGGAGAGATTACGCGTTGCGTGAAAGGAGCATACACATCCTTCAGCTCTAAGTCAGTATCGGCAACCGGCAAAGTTTCCTGAAAGGCTTCGGTTAAACCGGCTTCAATTTCTTTTTTGATTTGCTTGCGTAGGGCGTCACTGTATTTTTGATCGATCACCTTCTCCTTGATCAGGAATCGTTCAAAGTTTTCAACCGGATCTTTTTTGGCCCACTCGTCCATTAATTTTTTCGGAACGTACTTGGTGCCCGAGGCCTCTTCATGACCCCGCATGCGAAAGGTGATGCATTCTAACAGGATGGGGCGTGGCTTCTTGCGCATAGAGGCGGATAACGTTTTGATTGTGTCGTAAACCTCCAGCACATTGTTGCCGTCAACTTGTATCCCTTCTATGCCGTAACCGAGCGCCTTATCAATGAACTGTTTGCATTTAAACTGTTCGTGGCTCGGTGTTGATAAACCATAGCCATTGTTTTCAATGACAAATATCACGGGCAGATCCCACACGGCAGCTACATTCACAGCTTCATGAAAATCGCCCTGGCTCGTTCCGCCATCACCATTAAAAACTACGGTAACTTTTTTCTCGCCTTTAAGTTTGCTGGCCAAGGCTATTCCATCGGCTACTCCGTTTTGCGGACCCAGGTGCGAAATCATGCCCACCAGGTGATGCTCGTTGGTGCCAAAGTGAAACGAACGGTCGCGGCCCTTGGTATAGCCCATGGGTGTTCCTTGCCATTGGGCAAACAGGCGAGTGAATGGAAGCTTGCGACCGGTGAACACACCCAGATTTCGGTGCATGGGAAGAATATATTCATCGGCCTCTAACGCCTGGGTGATGCCGACTGAAATGGCTTCCTGACCAATACCACTAAACCATTTGCTGATTTTATTTTGACGAAGTAAAATCAACATCTTTTCTTCAATTAGCCGGGGTTTCAGCAGGGCTTCATATAATTCTTTTAATACTTCGTCAGAATAATTCTTGCGATTGAATTTCATACCCGGAATAAAACGGCAAGTTATGCGGTTTATGGCAGATGTCCTATGTTGGTAGAAGGCGGGTTCTGATTCCGCGTGGCGAGTAAACCAAATGTCATGATCAGACTGGTGCCCAGAATAATGAAGAAGAGCAACCCATTGGTGAGCCCGGGTATGAGTTGATTGTCAGGAATACTAAAAAATAGGAGTAAGGTGATCAACCCGCGCGGTGCCAAAAAGAATTCCGCCCACGAGCTGGTGGAAACAGCTAGTTTGAGAAAGCCAATCCGAATAATGAAAATAAAAAAGAGGATGATGCTACCACTGATCAACACATCCATGGTGGCCAATGAGGCCAGATCCAATGAGTAACCGAAAATCAGGAAGAAGAAAGTCCGAACCAGGAACGCACTTTCACCGGAAAGCTGAGTCAGTTGATTCAGGTCTTTTTGAAAATTATCGTAGGTGAAATTTTTGAGAAACCAGTGGGCCTGAATCCAATGCAGGTTGTTTAAAAACAAACCAAACGCCAAAACAATCACCAACGTAGGTAGGTGATAATGTTTACCAATGGCATAGACCAGAATCAGCACGGCCAGAATCAGGAAGAATTTAAGATGGTGGGTAATCCGCTTGAGCAGGTAGAGCAACAACAGGCAGAACAGTCCCGATAAAACAAGGATCAGGAAGGTATCCCATCCCAGCAGTAAAAATGATTGTGCGCTTATGATCTGATTAGTCAGAATAAAGTTGAACAGGATAATGCCGAAGATGTCGGAGAAAGAAGACTCATACACGATGAATTCCCTTCGGTTGTTGGGTAAATTACTAGCCGAAGGAATGGCGATCGCTGAACTGATAACACCCAACGGAATGGCATTTAGAAAACAAACGCGAAGCGGCTGAGCAGTGGAGAGATAAAAGTAGGCAGCGATGGCTACGGTCGTGAGCAAGAGAACAAACATGGCCGAACCCAGGCTCTTTTTTATTAATCCGGATTTACCCCGATCAAGCCGAAGTTCAAGTGAGCCTTCCAGTACGATCAGGATTAAACCCACGGTGCCGATTAATGGAAGAAAGGCTTCAAAATTCAGAAACGGAAGTTCCATTAAGGTTGATAGGTACCGGAGGCCCATACCACTTAACAGAAGCAGAATAACGGATGGAATTCTGAATCGCTTGGCGATGAGGTCAAAGAGATAGCTAAAGATGACCAGTGAACTCAGTACAATCAGGGTTATTTCTACGCTCATGAGGTTTTGAGATTCAGAAAGATATAAAAAAACAATTCGGGTGCTATCTTGCACCCAATCCTATGATTCCCTATACCTCTTTTTTCCTCGATAATGGGTTGCATGTAATTGTGCACGAAGATCCTACCGTTCAAATTGCGGTTATGAATATCCTGTACGATGTGGGTTCACGCGATGAACGTTCTGATAAAACGGGGTTTGCTCATTTGTTTGAGCATTTGATGTTTGGCGGGTCCCTTCATATTCCTTCTTATGATGAGCCCTTGCAAAAGGTGGGCGGTGAAAACAATGCATTTACCAACACGGACATCACAAACTACTACCTGACCGTGCCAGCGCCCAATCTGGAGACTGGATTTTGGCTGGAAAGCGATCGCATGTTGAGTCTCTCCTTTGATCCTACCGTATTAGACGTGCAACGCAAAGTGGTGGTTGAAGAATTCAAGCAACGCTACCTCAACCAACCGTATGGTGATGTTTGGCTTAAACTTCGTCCGTTAGCGTACCAGGTACACCCGTATCAGTGGGCCACCATCGGTAAGGAGATCAGTCATATTGAGCAGGCAACCCTGGATGATGTCAAGGAATTTTTCTTTACCCATTACATTCCCAATAATGCCATTCTGGTAGTGGCGGGAAAGGTAACCGTGAACCAGGTCAAGCAACTGGCTGAAAAATGGTTTGGTCCAATTCCTGCCCGTAAAAAAAAGATCCGAAGGTTGCCGTCTGAACCGGTTCAACAGCAAAGACGTATGCTTACGGTATCCGCCAAGGTTCCAGCTCACGCACTCTACAAAAGTTATCATATGCCGGGCCGGTTTCATCCCGACTTTTATGCTGCTGATTTAATCAGTGATTTATTAAGCCGCGGACATTCCAGTCGTTTGTATAATCAATTAGTGAAAGAGCGTGAGCTATTTACTTCTATTTCATCTTTTACGATGGGAACCTTAGATCCGGGAATGCTGGTGGTAAGTGGTCGTGTGAAAGAGGGTATTAGTTTGACGGATGCCGAAGCTCATGTGGATCACGTTATTCAACAGTTGATTCAGGATGGCCCGGATGCAGAAGAACTACTGAAGGTAAAGAACCAGGCCTTGACCACCCTGGAATTTGAAAAGGTGGAGGTGCTGAATCGCGCCATGAATCTTGCTTTTGCAGCATTATCAGGAAACATGGAACGGATTAATCAGGAGCCGGACAAAATTGAATCGGTAAGCCGGGAGGACATTATACGCGTAGGGGCCGAAGTGCTGCGAGAAAGTAATAGCAGTACCTTATACTATCAGGCGGAAGATCTCCTTTAAGGCGTGACGGGTAAGGTAACCGAAAATTCTGATCCGATGCCTTCCTTCGAATGTACGCTGATGCTTCCATGTAGTTTATCCAGCGTCTCTTTTACGATATAGAGACCTAAACCGGAGCCTTCAGAATTTTCAGAAGCGCGATAAAACATTTCAAAGATGCGGGCATGATGTTCTTCCGCTATTCCCCGACCATTATCTTTTACTGAGATAAAGATCAAATCTCCTTTTTTAAATGCACTAACAATGATGAACGGATCGGCTTGATCGAAGAAATGATATTTGTAGGCATTGGAAAGCAAATTGTTGATCACCACCTTTAACCGGTTAGCATCCGAGATCACAACCAGATTCGGATCAATATCAATTTCAATTCTCACCTTTTTATTGACAATGGTGTAGGCAAGATTTTGAACTACCTCGGTGACGAGTTCATGCAACCGGATAGGTGCCGGAGTTATATCCAGCCGTGTGTTACGCGAATAGTCCGTTACCTCCTTGATGAAGCCTTCCATGGTCTTGATCCGGTCTTTCATCATTTGCAGGTAAATCCCGACTTCCTCTGGCCGATCGGTTTTTTCTGATAAGTGAATTAATCCTAACAAAGAACTTAATGGGGCGCGCATATCATGCGAGGCACTGTAAACAAAGCGATCGAGTTCCTCATTGGTTTTGGCCAACTGAGTGTTTTTCAGGGCCAATTCCTCTTCTGCCTTTTTTCGTTCGTCAATATCGATGATGGACCCGATTACGACCGATGGATTACCCTCTTCGTCCACCTTAAAGACTCCACTGTCCAAAAACCACTTATACTCCCCGGTTTTAGTCCGGAGCCGAAGTTCGTTTTGATACGGTTGATGCGTGATCAAATGATCCGAAATGGATTTGGAGGTTCGTTGGGCATCATCAGGATGCGTCATGGAAACGAAACGCTCGGGAGTCAACTCCAGAACCTCATCGGCCGAATACCCCAATAAACGTTTCCAATACGGGCTTACATAAACCTGATTGGTTTTAACCTTCCACTCGTAAATACCGGCCCGGGTACCCTGCAAGGCCATGGAAAACCGTTCCTCACTTATTTTCAAATCGGCCGAGGTTTTAATTAATTCCCGCTCACTGGCCCGTAAGGATTGTTCTGATTCATGATTTCGATTAATCAGGAAATACACCACAAAGGCGTTGGAAAGAATCCCGATCGTCAGGTTAGCCAGGAAATTGGTATTGACCATTTCAGGTTCATACCGGGGCGGGGGTATAATGTTCAGATCGGTTTTAAAAGCAATAAACCCTAAAACAATGGGCAAAATGGCAAAGAAGACGCTGGCGCCTTTATGGTAATGGTTCAAGGATATCAGGCCTGTTACCGAGCAGGTCATCAGGAAAAAAAACACGCCTCCATAGGGGTGATCAACATCGGCAAACATAAATACCAAGGTGTTGATTGTGAGTAATTGCAGGATTGTGGCAGGGATGTAATATTTTCTCCGATTTAGATACAAAGAGAAGAGGCCTAAAGCTGCTAACAACCCGTACCAGGGTAAAAAAACATATACCCCGTTAATGTTATCCAGTATCGTGTAGAAGATAGCAACCCCGCAGATAACGCAGGCAAATTGCCCGCGTAACATGGCATATTTGAATTCGGCACGCGAAGGAATGGCTTCCTCCCCAACAAAAAAATTCCTGACCAGACTCATGCAGCTACGTTCTAAATATAATCGAATATGCACGAGATAAGGATGATTCAGATTATTTTTGACAAAAAGGTGATGTATGAAAATTCGTGTGGGGCTCGGTTTTGATGTCCATCCGTTAGAAGAAGGCCGGGAATTTTTCCTGGGCGGTGTCAAATTGCAGGCCAGTAAAGGAGCGGTCGGTCATTCGGATGCGGATGTGGTAATCCATGCTATTTGTGATGCCTTATTAGGAGCTGCTGATATGCGGGACATCGGGTTCCATTATTCCAACAAGGATCCGCGCTGGAGCGGTATGGATAGTAAGTTCTTTTTGAAAGACGTAACCCGCATGTTGGCCGAACAAGGTTGGAAAGTTGAAAATGTAGATTGTACGGTTTGTTTGGAGTCACCTAAGGTAAATCCTCACATCGCTGAAATGAAAAAAGTGTTGGCTCCGTTGATGAATATTACCGAATCGGATGTTTCGATTAAGGCTACCACCTCAGAGCGGTTGGGGTATGTTGGCCGCGAAGAAGGAGTTAATGCCTATGCCGTGGCGCTCATCCGAAAGGATTAACCACTTAAAATCAAGGCTATTGTTTTCAAACTGGGCGTCCGATCAGCCACCAATTTCAGAATTCCCAGGAAAGGGATAAACAGAATCATGCCGGCTACGCCCCATAACAGGCCTCCGGCAAAAATAGCTACGATGGTCACCAACGCATTAATTTTCAGGCGGCTGCTTACGGCCAGCGGAAAAATCAGATTGGCTTCCAGGTATTGGACAAAAGCAAAAATGCCAATGACACCGATCGGATACCAGATGGAGTTGTAGGTAATCCAGCTAATGGAGATGGGTAATAAGGAGGCTACCAATATGCCTACATACGGAATAAACGTGAGGATGGAGGCCATGAATCCAAACAGAAATGGATGGGGAATGCCCAATAACCAGAGTCCCACACTATTTAAGATACCCACAATCAGGTAGACCAAAGCCATTCCTTTAATGAAGTTATAATAGGATTGGATGCTGAGTTTCACGATTTCGCGAATACGTTCGCGGCCTTCAAGAGGAAAAATCCGATACAAAACATCCATCCACTTATGACGGTAATAGAGAATCAATACAGAATAAATAGGAATTAAGATAAACAACACAGCCCCCACCGCGGAAGCGGCCAGGGTTTCACGAATAAACGAAATGGCTCCGCCACCGGATGAATTAAAAATCTGATTGAGCCATTCTTGTTGTTTGCTACGATGAACATTAAACGTGGAAGTAAGCCATTCGCTTACCGATTCGATGGACGTGATGAGTTTCTGTTCAAGGGTTGGCCATTCGGTAAAGAACCCCTTTAATTGACTAATCAATAAAACAACCAGCAAGGCGAAGAGCAGGGTAAGCCCGGTAAGGGACGTGGCAATGGCTGTCATCCGGCCAAACCGGTGCCTTTCTAACCAGTTACAAACCGGATACAAAATGCAACTGATGAGGAGTGCGAACGAGAGTGGAACAAAAAGTGTGCGTCCAAAATACAGGATGGCGGAAATGAAGAAAAGATACTGGAGTAAAATCAGATGACGATTAGCGGGTAATTTCAACTTTACCATACTTTTGTGCAGGCCTTTGGCTACGCTTTTAAAGATACTATTTCAACCCTATATTACCTGATGATTCGGGATGACTTATATCAGCTTTGAATACGATTAAAATTATTACTACCCACGATGGTTCTCCATCGTTATGGAATGAAGAGTTGCAGGAAACATATCACTCCCGCCATGGCGCCATTCAGGAATCAGTCCATGTCTTCATTAAACAGGGATTGGATCAGGTGGGCCATTTACAGACTGTTCGGGTGTTAGAGATTGGATTGGGTACCGGATTGAACGCCTGGCTAACCGCCTCCTGGGCGATACGGAATCAGAAAGCGGTTCAGTATTATACTCTGGAGCGGTATCCTGTACCCGATTCAATCTGGCGCCAACTAAACTATACCCAAGTGGCTACGGAAAGCACCCTGTTTCAAAACATCCACCTCGCGCCCTGGCAACAATGGAGCCAGTTGAATAGTTACTTTTCCATCTATAAGGCCGAGGAAAGTTTGCAGGAGGTTGTTTTAAAAGATTGGCAAGTTGATCTTATTTATTTTGATGCTTTTGCACCCAATAAGCAACCCGAAATGTGGGAATTACCCATGCTGAAAAAAGTTATTGCCACCCTGTCAAAAGGTGGTGTTTTTGTCACCTACTGCGCCAAAGGTCAGTTCAAGCGAGATCTTAAATCCTTTGAAATGAAGGTAGAATCATTACCCGGTCCACCTGGAAAGCGTGAGATGGTGCGGGCGATTAAATTATGATCGTCACAATCTCAAATTGTCTATTTTTGCATCCTAAATTTTTATTGCCGTGGTTGGAAAAAAAGTTAAGGTGGGCATGGTACAAATGTCTTGTACCCGGCAGCCCCAGCAAAACCTGGATAAAGCCATTCTAAAAATACGGGAAGCTGCTGCGAAGGGCGCTCAGGTCGTATGCCTGCAAGAGTTATTTACCTCCTTATATTTCTGCGATGTGGAGGACTATGAAAATTTCAAATTAGCCGAAGCGATTCCGGGTCCTACCACGAACACCCTCTCAGCAGTTGCCAAGGAATTAGGCATCGTGATCATTGCCTCTTTGTTTGAAAAACGCACGGAAGGGTTATATCACAATACGACAGCCGTACTCGATGCCGATGGCCAATATTTGGGCAAGTATCGAAAGATGCATATTCCAGACGATCCGGCTTATTATGAAAAATTCTATTTCACTCCCGGAGATTTGGGCTACAAAGTTTTCAAAACCAAATTTGCTACCATCGGTATTTTAATTTGCTGGGATCAATGGTATCCGGAAGCGGCCCGCATCACAGCCTTAATGGGAGCGGAGGTGTTGTTCTATCCCACTGCCATCGGTTGGGCTACTACACAGGATGAAGCCACCAACACGGAACAATATGGAGCCTGGCAAACGATTCAGCGAAGCCATGCCGTAGCCAACGGTGTGCATGTGGTCAGTGTAAACCGCGTAGGGTTTGAACAGGAGGGAGCTATGAAATTCTGGGGTGGTTCATTTGTGGCCAACCCACTTGGAAGTATCCTTTACCAGGCTTCGCATGACAAAGAAGAGGTGCATGTGATTGAACTTGACCTCAAGAAGACGGATCATGTACGCACCCACTGGCCTTTCCTGCGCGACCGCAGAATTGATTCGTACCAGCCGATAACCAAGCGGTTTATTGATGAGGATTAGTGAGTTGACGGTAAAACATTAAATCACGTGACCACGTGTAGCCCACGGTCAAAAGCCTTTTATCTATTTCTTTTAGCATGAAGACTCCAAAACAACTCGGGTATTACTTCCCTGCTGAGTTCGCCAAACATACGGCTACCTGGCTGAGTTGGCCGCACAAAGAAGCATCGTGGCCCGGTAAAATCGAAACGATCTATCCGCGCTATGCCGAATTCGTAGCGCGGGTTGCGGAGGGCGAGCAAGTTAATATTAATGTGGCCCATGAAGCCATGATGGAAAAGGCTACCCGCCATTTAACCGAAGCCGGGGCCGATCTTACCAACATCCAGTTTTTTAAACATCCGACAAACGATGCCTGGTGCCGCGATCATGGCCCCGCATTTCTCATTAACCCATCCGAAAAAAAGAAAATGATTGTGGATTGGGGCTATAATGCCTGGGGCGATAAATACCCGCCATACGACCTGGACGATGTAATCCCAACCTTGATTGCCAAACACTATAAGCTACCGGTGGTTGAGCCGGGCATTGTGATGGAAGGTGGCTCTGTTGAATTCAATGGCAAGGGCACCTTGCTAACTACCCGCGCATGTTTACTCAATCCCAATCGCAACCCTCAGTTGAATCAGAAACAGATTGAGCAATACCTGATCGATTATTATGGGGTGGATCACATTCTGTGGCTGGGGGATGGCATAGTGGGAGATGATACCGATGGACACATTGATGATCTGACCCGGTTTGTGAATGAAGACACCGTGGTTACAATTGTTGAAACGAATAAAAGCGATGAGAACTACACGATTCTGCAGGAGAATCTCAAAGAGTTGAAGACACTTCGATTGGAAAATGGCAAGCCGATGAATATAGTCGAATTGCCCATGCCATCACCCGTCAGCTATGAGGATCAGCGCTTGCCGGCTTCTTATGCCAACTTTTACATTTCCAATAAGTATGTAGTCGTGCCTACCTTTCGTGATAAGCACGATGATCGTGCTTTGGATATCCTGCAATCATGTTTTCGAGATCGCAAGGTAATCGGCATTGATTCTACCGATATTATCTGGGGACTGGGTTCATTTCATTGCCTGAGTCAACAAGAGCCAGAAGTATAAGAATTGGTCTGAAATCGTGTGAGTAGATTTTTATTCGGGTAGGGCATTTTACCGGATATCCTTTTTCTATCTTCGCGGCCGCTATGGATACCCGTAAACATTATGCAGCAGCCGTTACGGCATTTGTGGTGTGGGGATTTTTCTCACTACCATTGCGGGCACTCCAGGCATACACTGCCGGTGAGATTCTATACTTCCGCATCGCCACATCGGTTGTCATCCTGTTCATCATTCTGTTTGGCTTCCGTCAGCAGAAGCTTAAACAAGATATAATCCGAATCAAGAGTCTTGCTGGTAATCAGCGCAACCGGATTCTTATGGTAACCTTGGCGGGTGGCGCTCTGCTGATGGTTAATTGGCTGGTATTTATTTATGTCATTAACGCCATTAATATCAAGACGGCCTCGTTCTCGTATTTGATTTGTCCGGTGATCACGGCTTTACTGGGTAATTTAATCCTGCAGGAAAAACTATCCCCCATACAATGGATGGCTGTGGTGTTATGTACCATTAGCTGCGTATTGCTAGGGTTCAATTCAGCAACCGAATTAGGGTACAGTTTCGCGGTTGCTTTATCGTATGCCTTTTACTTGATATCGCAACGCAGGAGCAACGGTTTTGACCGGCTTACAATCTTGTTTGTTCAAATGCTGTTTGCGCTGGTGGTCTTGTCGATTTCATTTCCATGGTTGGTGAATGAAGTGCCTCAGGCATCCCGTTTCTACAGTTGGATTGTGGTTATTGCGGGCATCTTCACGGTATTACCCCTTTTCCTGAATCTGTATGCGTTGAATGGAATTAACTCCACAACGGTGGGCATTTTACTCTACATCAACCCGCTAATGAATTTTGTAATTGCGTTTGTGATTTTTGGTGAAAAGGTTTCGGCTTTGCAAGCCGTTGGTTATGCCATCATCCTGATGGCATTGGTGTTGTTTAACTACCCGAGCTTGCAGAAAATCAAGGCCCGGATGGTATAGCGACTCATTAAAAACTGATTATTCCTTCCGGGGAAACACACTTATCTAACCGCACATCCAATTCCGTTGTCCCCTCCAGTTTTTCTTCAGCCTGAAACAGCGAAAGGCCCACTTTCACACAGGTAGGATTACACTGCTTTAAAAACCGGTCGTAGAATCCTTTACCATATCCAAGGCGATGTCCGGTTTTATCATAGGCAAGTAAAGGAACCAAAACCAGGTCAATCTTTTCCGGTTCTGCAGGAATGCCTTGGTTGGGTTCCGGTACACCCCAGGCATTGGTCACGAGTTGATGAGGTCCTTCAAAATAAAAATGTTCGAGGGTATGGGTGAGCAACTGTGCTTTCGGGATCACGATACGAATATGTGGAAATTCTCTTCTTAGCCGTTCCACAATCAGCCCCGTATCCACTTCGCGTTTGGCCGCGATTGGAAGAAACGTGTGGAGAACCTTGATCAACGAAAGATCGATGCCGGAAAAGAACTGTTGGTAGACGAGGAAATTGAGATGTACATATTCTGCTTCTGACAGATCTGCTCGTTTTTGAAGGTAACGTTTACGCAACTCCTGTTTAGTCATGAAGCACAATATTGAACCGGAAATCGAACGGATCAAAATGGTCTATCAGGTTATGGATGAACGCAGGATCAGCAGGATAAAAATTCAACAGGTTATCGGTTCGTTCCTGCAAGCTGTTGTTTGGAAACCACGTGTCTTTCACGGACTCGATCTGCTTGAGTTTTTCCGTGTGTCTTCTTCTTTCTGCCCGCAACATTTTCCCTTCAATCTTTTCCAGGGCGCTGGCGGTTCGTTTGGCTTGTGCCTGTACGTAGGGCTTTAGGGTAGGGTCGATGGAATCAGCGCGGGCACTCAATTGTTCAAACAAGGCTGTGATCGTGCCTTGTTCTTTACCGGTCGACAAGTCGTGTGTGGCGTGTTGTAAGGTCCAATGGTTAAACAGGAAATTCTTTTCGGCAAAATAAAGCGGTAGCTCAATTCCGGTCTTTTTCATTTTGCGCAGGGTAGGTGCATCCGCCATCAGTGCGAAGTTGCGGGGCATCAGGATCGGGAAGGGCTGTTGAAAGAATTCAAAAACCCGTTTTAGTTCAAGCCAATACACCAATTCTGCCGGCCCGCCCACATAGGCAAGATTCGGTAAAATCAATTCCTGATAAAGCGGCCGTAAAATTACATTCGGACTAAATTCCTCCGGATTACTTTTAATACGAGCCTGAATTTCTGATGCAGAGAATGAAATGGTTGAATCCAGTACCTGAAACCGGTCTCCGCGCTTTTCAATGCGACTTCGCAGGGAATCTTTCAGGTAAAAGAAGTTGATTTCGCGAGCATTTACCTGAGGATGATAGCCCAATTGTTCCAGTTGCTGATTGGTTTGATTAACCTGGTGGTAGGGCGTGTGTCTTAGCAGATCCTCTTCCATGACTGGGATCAATGCTTTTTTCAGGTCTGCATCATTTGCATCAAGCACAATCAGGCCTTCGTGCTGAAACAACTCATTTACGTAATGCCGGACAGCAGCACTGAGGGTTTTATTTTTAGCGTAAGCGTTTTTAAACAAGGTCGTATCACCCGGTATTTCATCGGCCAGTTCGGCCAATCCTGTGGTTAGGAATCTACCTACTGCGCCTGTTTGGTGGGTCGTCCATGTATATTTCTTGCCTTGCACCCGCAGCGATTTTATTTCTTCATAATCGTGATCTTCTGAAGCCATCCAATACACGGGTACAAAATCGTAAGCCGGATAGTGTTCCTTTAATTTTTTGCAGGCATTGATTACGGTAATAATCTTATAAATGAAATATAGTGGTCCGGTAAAAATATTCAGCTGATGGCCGGTGGTAATGGTGAACGTAGTGCTGCTTTTCAGTAGGTCAAGATTACGTTTAACTTTCTCAGATGGGGTTATTCCACGGTATTGTTGTTGAAGTACCCGGCATAGTACTTCGCGTTGAGGAATTGGAAAAGTAGCGGCCTTATCTTGAATCTGACCTTGAAAATTTTTCATTTCCGGGAAGCGAGCGTAAAAAGGCTTCAGGGATTCTTTAGGCTGAATATAATCAAGGAAAAATGTGGAGAACGACCGGGTTTCAGAGAAGTCCAGTTTCTGAACGTGCATATCAACAACAGGTGAAGTGAAAAGGCATTCCGAAATAACGACTATTTTCAGATAAAGTTCAGCATAAATTATATCAGCGCGGGTTGTTAAAATCTTGTTAAGCAGGCACGACTTCCGCCACCAGGTCAAACTCGCTTGCAGCGGTAACTTTTGCTGAAACAAAATCGCCCAGGCGTAGGTAATTTTTGGAAGCCTCTATTATTACCTCATTATCCACTTCAGGTGAATCAAATTCAGTGCGACCATAAAAGTTTCCACCTTCTTTACGGTCAATCAACACCTTAAAGATTTTTCCCACTTTTTCCTGATTCAGTTCAAGTGAAATACTTTGCTGGAGGTCCATGATCGCATGCATGCGTTCTTGTTTCACTTCGGCTGGAACATCATCGGGCATGGAATAAGAGTGTGTATTTTCCTCGTGCGAGTAAGTGAATACACCCAACCGATCAAACCTTGAGCGTTCAACAAAACTCATCATCTCGTCAAAGTCCGCTTCTGTTTCCCCTGGGTGGCCGGCAATGAGCGTGGTTCGAATCGCGATCCCCGGAACTTTTGTGCGGATGGTGTCCAACAACTCTTCCGTTTTCTCACGCGTGGTACCTCTGCGCATCAGTTGTAACATTCGGGTTGAACCATGTTGCAAGGGGATGTCGAGATACTTGCAAATGTTACTGCGTTCCTTCATCACATCCAAGGCATCCAACGGAAAGCCAGACGGAAAGGCGTAATGCAATCGGATCCAGTCGATCCCTTCCACATCCGCCAGTCGGGATAGTAATTCGGCCAGGTTGCGTTTCTTGTACAGATCGAGTCCATAATACGTGGAATCCTGTGCAATGAGTAATAACTCTTTTGTTCCCTTCCGGGCAAGATTTTTTGCTTCAAGAACCAACTCTTCCATCGGCCGCGAAACATGCTTGCCGCGCATGATGGGTATTGCGCAGAATGAACAGGGCCGGTCACATCCTTCCGAGATTTTCAGATAGGCAAAATGACTGGGATTGGTAAGAATGCGTTCGCCTACCAGTTCCTGTTTATAGTTGGCATTCAGTTGTTTCAGCAAACGTGAAAGATCGCGCGTGCCAAACCAGGCGTCCACATCCGGAATTTCTTTTTCGAGATCGGTCTTGTACCGTTCGGATAAACAGCCGGTCACATACACTTTTTCTACAATGCCTTCTTCTTTGGCATCCACATATCGCAGAATGGTATCGATCGACTCCTGTTTGGCATTATCGATAAACCCACACGTGTTGATGACCACGATATTGGCATCGTCCTTTTTGGATTCATGCATCACTTCAATTCCATTGCCACGAAGTTGCGTTAATAACACTTCTGAGTCGACCTGATTTTTGGAGCAACCCAGTGTAACAATATTCACTTTTGTCTTTTTCGGTCCTTTGGTTTTCACACGCCAGTATTGCGGGGCGAAAATACGAAAAATACCCGCGGGTAAATTCTGCCCCGAGCAAGGGTAGGCTATATTTGCACGGTCAAATCAATCTCTGTGAAATTTGCCCGGTTTGCTCTTGTTTTGGTCGTACTATCCGGCTGTTTAAATAAGCCCGACTGCGCCCCGACTGCCACCAATTTGGTTAAGATTGGATTTGTCAATGCGGCTAATCAGGCACGACCTACTGCTATTGATTCCATCCGGGTTGTAGGGTTAACCGAAGTGTTGTATAAAGGAGTGACCATAAGTGCTGCCGAATTGCCCTTGCGGCCAGATCTTTCTCAAGCCGAATTTGAATTCTTCTTTGAACAGCGAGCTGAAAAAATAGCCCTTACCTATAATGCTCAGCCCCAGGTTATCTCCATGGAATGCGGAGCCTATACAATTTTCAAAGACCTCACCTTGACGGAATCTACGTTTGTTGCCGACTCGGTGATTACTAGTCAAACTTCTACCAATGCGACTGTTAATATTCAACTTCGTATTGAGTAGTTTACTCTTGCTCGCAGGACAGGGTATGGGTCAGGAGATTCCGGCTGACACAACGCGTGGGCTCCGTTGGCCTACCGGTATTCGGGTGGGTACTGACCTGATTATGTTAGGTACCTCTGCCTTCAGTGCCGACTTTTCAGGCTGGGAAGTAAATGGCGATGTGGATTTTGGTCGCTATTACCTGGCTGCCGATGTGGGAAGTTGGAATCGGGAACAAACCATGGTGAATGGCCTGTATTCAACCAACGGCAATTATCTTCGGTTGGGCATTGATGTTAATTTTCTGTTGAAAGATCCGGATCGCAATATGATCTTTTTTGGAATGCGTTACGGGCGAACGATGTATGACGAACGCGTTACCTATAGCGATTCTGCCAATTACTATGGCCCGTATCAGGTGGATGAGTCGAACCTGGGCGCTAAAGCCGGTTGGGTTGAATTAGTGGGCGGGCTTCGGGTAAAAATCTGGAAAGAATTGTGGATGGGTTATACGGCCCGAATGAAGTTGTTGCCGCACGCAACGGATAATCCATCTTTTGAAAGCTATGAGATTCCGGGCTATGGGTTAACCTTTAAAAATGTGTACTGGGGGTTCAATTACCAGGTGTTTTGGAGGTTTCCAGTAAAGAGGCGATCTTCACAGTGATGATGATCTTGATTCCGTATACCGTAGCGTGTGTTGTACTTGCGCATTTTGCCGCTAAAAAGGGCGGGGCTTTTTGGGATAGCTTTTTTATTTCCTTTGCTTTAACGCCCCTGGCTCTGATCAACCGGTTAATGCGTTAACCTTGCTTAGTAGACTTTTTTAAATAGCGAGTCCACGAACTCCGTTTTGTTGAACACCTGCAGGTCGTCCACTTTTTCGCCAACCCCAATGTAGCGTACTGGTATTTTAAACTCATCGGAAATGCCAATCACCACACCGCCTTTGGCCGTGCCATCCAGTTTGGTAATCGCCAGGCAGGTTACATCGGTGGCTTTGGTGAACTCACGAGCCTGCACAACGGCATTTTGCCCCGTACTTCCATCCAATACCAGCATCACATCATGGGGTGCCTCCGGAATCACTTTTTGTATCACGCGCCTGATCTTGGAGAGCTCCGCCATCAGGTTGACTTTGGTATGTAATCGGCCCGCAGTGTCAATAATGATAATATTGACACCTTTCTCCACGCCTTCCTTTACGGCTTCATAGGCGACAGCCGAAGGATCGGTATTCATGCCCAGCGATACGACTGGCACACCGGTTCGTTGCCCCCACAGTTTAAGTTGATCAACAGCGGCAGCGCGAAATGTATCGGCAGCGCCAAGCAAAACCGTTTTACCGGTTTTGGTAAACTGGGCTGTCAGTTTTCCAATCGTGGTCGTCTTGCCTACCCCATTAACCCCCACCACCATCAGTACGTAGGGTTTCACTCCTGCCGGAATATTGAAATCATGCTGATCGGCAGTGCTATTACCACTAAGGAGATTGGCCACTTCTTCTTTTAGAATCCGATCCAGTTCCGATGTGCCCAGGTATTTGTCGCGGGCCACCCGAGCCTGAATCCGCTCAATGATTTTCAGCGTAGTGGTTATCCCCACATCCGAGGAGATCAGGATCTCTTCCAGATTATCCAGCACCTCATCGTCAACCGTTGATTTTCCGGCAATGGCTTTTCCCAGCTTACCCAAAAAGCTTTCTTTGGACTTCTGCAAGCCCTGATCCAGGCTTTCCTTTTTTTCTTTAGAAAAGAGATTGGACAAGAATGACATGTGGTGAAGATAAGTAAGTAAAACAAAAAAGTCCCAGAATCGGGACTTTTTCAAGGTGTATGGTACAAGATCGATTACTTCTTGGCCAGAGTTTCTTTGACCAGATCAGCCGGTACAATCTCTTCTTTGAACACGTAGGCTCCGGTCTTTTCAGATTTAATGGCACGGATCACTTTAGCGTAATTTTTGCCATCTGTTTTCTTCAACGATGCAACAACCTTCTTTGCCATGATTATTTAATTTCTTTGTGAACGGTATATTTTTTAAGCACTGGATTGTATTTCTTCAATTCAATACGCTCGGTGGTATTTTTTCTGTTTTTGGTCGTGATGTAACGACTCATGCCCGGCTGGCCGCTGGCCTTATGCTCGGTGCATTCTAAAATTACCTGAATTCTGTTTCCTTTCTTTGCCATACTGCTATCCGGTTAAATCGTTAAATGGAAAGAGTTCCTTTTGCCCGGGCTTCCTTAAGCACTGCAGAAATTCCCTTAGCATTAATCGTCTTGAGTGCCTTGGTCGAAACCTTCAACGTAATCCACTTATCTTCTTCAGGTATGAAAAAGCGCTTGGTTTGAAGATTCGGGTAAAATCTGCGTTTTGTCTTGTTGTTAGCATGCGAAACGCTGTTTCCCACCTGAGGTCTCTTTCCTGTAATTTGACAAACTCGTGCCATAAAACGTATTGATTTAGCCCTTCCTAAAAAGGGACTGCAAATATCGGGAACTGGAGCCTAATAAACCAAATGCGGTTAAAAATAATGGTTCAGGTTATCGATTTGGAATTAAAGTATTGAAAATTAGCGCTTTAAGCCAAAGCTGGGGTCAAACTAGCCTTCAAAAACCTTTTCAAAAAGCTCAGGAACGCTCAAATTCAAAAAATTATCGATCGAATAGTCAGTATGGGCTAATTCTGCATGGGTATGGGTGGTGGTTACCCCAACTACGCGGGCTCCAGCCCGCTGTGCCGATTCAACCCCGGAAAGCGAGTCTTCAAACACCAGGCAGTGCTCAGGCGGCATTTTTAATCGCGCAGCTACTTTTAGATAGATCTCCGGATTGGGTTTTCCATGTTCAACATCGGATTGATCGAGAATTACTGGAAAATAGGACGTAAGCCGGGTGCCCTGCAGTACAAAATCTACATTGCTGCGCGGAGCCGAGGTTCCAATCGCAACCGGTACCTGGTGCTGCTGTAATTGCTGAAGAAATGATTCCAATCCCGGCAACGGTTGAATCACTTCTTTATAGATCTCCCGAAACAATGCTTCTTTTTCTTCGCCCAATTCCAGAATCCGATCTTTCGGCAGCGGGCCAAACAAATTCCGAATCCACTCGTTGTTGGTGCGGCCGTATACGCGGTTCACTAATTCTTCATCCGAAAGTTGATAGCCATATCGTTCGCAAAACTGGCGTAAGGAGATTTTATGGTAGGGATTGGTGTCCACAATAACTCCATCCATATCGAATATGACTGCGTATGAATTCATGTGTTGGTTGACTTAATAAACCAGGAAACGCTTGCCTACGGTTTTTCCATTAAACGTAAAGTGTGCAAGATAGATCCCTGAGGATAAACCGGAAAACCGGATGGGATAATCCTGGTTGGCTGGAATAAATACCGCATCAGAAATTTTCTGGCCCAGCGTGGTATAGAACTGTACAGTCATGTTGCGATCAGTACGAACATTTAGCGTTTCATTTCGACTTACTGGATTAGGAAATAAATCGATAACTGGGGTATCGGGCAAGGTAGTACCGGCTTCATTTTTCAGAAGATGAACTCCACCCAATGTGTTGCCCACGACAAGGGCAGGTTTGTCGCTATTAAATAGGTTGGCCACCGTAACCCAGGCGCGGCCACCTAAATTTTTTGAAACGTATTTTTCAGTGATGGGATTATAAATGATGTTTTTGATGGGGGTGGCAGTTGGATTTTGAGCCCGAAAATCTGGATAGATGAAAAGTTCACCACGTTGGTTAGCGAGGATCAACTC